>ERZ791875.495-NODE-495-length-42493-cov-14.041472_pt1 | contig 42493 bp, 34 predicted proteins | sample MGYA00510278_ERZ791875 | MGnify/ENA primary metagenome ERZ791875 (study PRJEB30046, sample SAMN00792078) | human gut metagenome | study: EMG produced TPA metagenomics assembly of the A metagenome-wide association study of gut microbiota in type 2...
ACGCCCGACCCCTACGTCCCGAACGTAGTGCGCTACCAACTGCGCTACATTCCGCTCTTGAATGTGATGTTGCTGAAAATTGAGCTTTGAAAATTTTTATTCGTAAAACTCTGATTAACAATACAATTATTATCACATTATAATCAAAGAAATAGATTGTATATATGTTAAATGTTTAACCTATATTGCTCTTATTTTTTTGACGGTGCAAAGATATGGAAAAGGTTCGATTTATCCAAATACTATAGGAATATTTTTTGGAGGGAACTTCATAATGTATTCTTTTATAATGATAAGAACAAAGCTATATCCCGTGTTCTTCTCTTTAGTGCTGACTTTTAAGACAAAGAGTTTATCTCCTAATGAGAAACTGAAATATTCATTATTAGGTATATCGGCAATATGCAAAATTGAATATATGCGGATATTTAGTTCTAGTATATATACAATTTAAGTACCTTTCTTCCTAAGAGATGTATCCAATCTGTTGCAAAATTATATAAAATATTGTAAATGACAATGTGAAATATAAACTTTTTTTTAGCTAAACTATTAAAAACTAGGAGTTTTGCAAAACTTTGTAATCTATACATATTTCTAGTTAATTCATTATTCGTTGAAATTCAATTAATTACAATTATATTACAGATTGGAAACTTCTCTTAGGAAGAGATATATTTTAAATGTCATTTATTTCTACTCATATATATAGGGGTGTTGAAAAGATGTATGTAACATTGATTTGATATATAACGTATGTCTAAAATATTTCTATTTCCGATATATAGGATAAATAGGATTCGAATTGTATGCGTGTATGTGTGAATTTAGTAATATATAATACTTATATATATGAAAAAAAACAAATTGAAACTGTATGCAATTATGATTTTTGTGCTTCTCTGCACAGAAGTACATTGTCAGAAAGTAGCAATCAAAAGCAATTTATTGTATGATGTTACTGCAACTGTTAATGCAGGAATAGAAGTTGGCCTTGCTCCGAAATGGACATTTGATCTTTCCGCCAACTATAATGGCTGGACTTTTTCACATGAGCGTAAGTGGAAACATTGGCTTCTACAACCAGAAGGGCGTTATTGGTTTTGTGATCGTTTCGCTGGTCATTTTGTTGGTGTTCATGCTTTGGGTGGGCAGTATAACATTGGTAATCTGAACAATCATATTTCATTTCTTGGAACAGATTTATCTGTGCTTTCTGATCGTCGTTATCAAGGTTGGTTTGCCGGTGGTGGTATTGCTTATGGTTATGCGTGGATCTTGAACAAACGTTGGAATTTGGAAGCGGAGTTAGGTTTGGGCTGGATTTATACTCGCTACGACAGTTATCCCTGTACCCAATGCGGTACAAAAATAGCCGATGGAAAATCGCATAATTATGTTGGACCTACAAAAGCGGCAGTCAATCTTATATATACTTTTTAAATCACACAAATTACGGATATGAATAGAATAACAAAAATATTTTGTAGTAGTTTGCTATTCCTACTCTTGATGATGGGAGCAAAGGCTCAAACAATAATGGGCGGTAATGTGACAGTATCTGACCTTGCCGTGTCTCGTTCGGAAGATAAATTGTTCGTATCAATGGATATTGATGTTTCGGCATTGAGTGTAAAAAGTAACCGTGAAGTGATTCTTACGCCTAGATTGTCAGGAGAAGGTAATGAATTGAACTTACCTTCGGTGATGATAGCTGGTCGCAACCGCTATTATCATCATCTACGCAATGGCTTGTGTACGGATGATATGATGCTTTATCAAAAAAACAAAGTATCTGTGATCAAATATCGTACAGTCGTACCTTATGCCGATTGGATGAAACGTGCCATGCTCAGTACGGGCAATGAAACATGCGGTTGTTGCGGCGAAGCACTTGTTGATGGCAACGAGCCTCTGTTGGTACTTCAGTTGGAGCCGAAAGAATTTGTGCCTGCCTATGTATACATTCGTCCGAAAGCAGAACCGAAAATTAATGTACTGGAAGGTTCGGCTTATATTGACTTTCCTGTGAATCGAACAGAAATTCATGAGGATTATCGTCGTAATCCGACTGAATTGCAAAAGATACTTAATACTATTGATGCGGTGAAGAATGATGTGGATACACGGATTATCTCTGTCAGCATTAAAGGATATGCTTCGCCTGAAAGTCCCTATTCGAATAATGAACGTCTGGCGATGGGACGAACGAAAACACTGAAAGAGTATGTACGCAAACAGTACGATTTTGCCGATTCACTATTCATTACCGATTACGAGCCGGAAGATTGGGCAGGACTCGAACGTTATGTGGAAAACTCGTATCTCGAAAACAAAGCAGGTATTCTGGCATTAATCCGCAGTAACCTGGAACCAGATGCAAAAGAACGTAGCATCAAGACTGCCTTTCCCAAAGATTATGCATTCTTACTGAAAGAGGTTTATCCGGGGCTTCGTCATTCAGACTATGCAGTCAAATATGAAGTGCGTACCTATACTGATATCAACGAAATCAAACGTCTGATTAAGACACAGCCACAGAAGTTAAGTTTGAACGAGATGTATCTTGCTGCACAGGATATGAAACTGGGGAGTGAAGAATATAATGAAACATTCGAAGTCGCTGTACGTATGTTCCCTGATGATGAAGTGGCTAATCTGAATGCTGCAAATGCCGCAATGGACAGGGGGGATATGAAGAATGCGGAATATTATCTGAAGAAAGCTGGAAACTCACCTCAGGCTGTTTATGGTCGGGGAACATACGCTGCCTTGAAGAAGGAGTTTGATATGGCAGAAAAAATGTTTACTGAAGCTGCACATAGGGGGCTGGCTGATGCGGAGGAGATGTTAAAGCAAATAGAAGAGATAAAACATTAACAGGATCTAAATATAAAAACATAGAAATTATTAATTCATTCAAAGTTGCAGATTATGAAAAGAATTAGCAAGTATTTTTTATGCCTTTTTGCCGTAGTTCTCACAGCAGGTTGTGCTGAGGATAAACTAGGTGAAACAGAATTTGACCCTACTGTTTATGAGGGAGATAAGGCATACATGACAGTACAGGTAACTATGCCGTCTGTACCCGGTTCGCGTAGTAATACGGTTGAAGGTGGTGGCAGCAATGTTGGTGTCGAAATCGGTAAAGATTATGAGAACAATGTGAAAAGAATGTACGTGGTACTTGCCCGCAGCACGGATAATGCATTCATTGCTTTTGGTGACATGTCGGACAAGATGAAACAATCCGCAAATAAACAGGCTTATATCGGAACTTCCGAAATAACTAAAACACAGTTGTCTCAGTTCTATAATGATACAGAAACACCAACTGATAAAAAGGAAGTGAATGTATTTATATTTTGTAACCCGACAGATGAATTGGTAGAACTTATCAGTAAAACTGAATATAAGAATACGACATGGTATAATGCAATTTGCAAGGGTGACGATAAGGAATTAGGAAAGATATGGAGCAAGAATGAAGGTGGCAGCTTCCTGATGTCCAACTATTCCATAGCCAAACGCTTGCTTCCTAATACGATGAATGACTGGTTGTTATATAATGAAGCTACTCCGTTTAATCTTTCCGGAATAAACAATGCGGGAAGTTTGTCACAAGTAGACAACAGTGTAGGTGGTGCAGTGAAAGTAGAACGCGCAATGGCACGTTTCGATTTTAGAGATGGTAGTCGTAGTTTGCCTGAAAATATACGTCCTCAGGAAGGCAATACCTATCCGGTTGTACAAGATATTGCACCGGACGGAACACCTGGTGCTTACATTGTAAACGTTCAATTAGGTAAAATGGCTTTGGTGAATATGAATAATAGTTTTTATTATTTGCGTCGGGTATCTGATAATGGACTTCCGGCACAAGCTAGTCTTTGCAGCCCGGAAAAGCCCTGGTTTACCGTTGCGGGAGGTGGGGAAACTCATCTTGTTGGTAATTATGTCGTGGATGTGTGGGCAACCGAGAAGAATCAAGGCATTGAGACAGCAAGATTAAGTGAGTATTTTAATTACCCTCTCTTTCAAGCTGACGGCTCAATAGACAATACAAAGCAAGATCAATGGAACACACATTTATTATCTAACATTCTTGGTGGTGAAGCAGATACAGATAATAGCTGGAATACTGGTAACAAATATGGTGATTATCGTATATGGCGATATGTAACGGAGAATACAATTCCGGGACCGGTTGACAGACAGGTAAACGGTATAACAACCGGTATTGTTTTCAAAGGAAAAATGATAGCTACTGAAGATGCTGCTAATAGCTCTGACGAAGATCTCAAGCGCTTGGCAGAAGTTATTAATTACACTGCTTCTGATTTGAAGCGTGATTCTTATAAAGATCCGATTATTTATATGTTTGGCGGCAATTTGTATGTAAGCTGGCCAAATGTGCGAAAAGCAGTGAAAGCTGTTGCATACAACGAAGAGACCAAAACATGGAGTCGTTCTCATCCGCTTTATGTGGCTGTATATGGTACCGGTGGTACAGGTGAGGAAGGGGATGCTAGCCCTCAAGATGAAAGTAGTGCTAATTCTAAATGGAACACTTGGGACAGAAACAACAAAACACTTGAAGGTTCTTATCTCAGTGATTTCAGACAAGCAGCTACTGATGCCGGCATAACCATCTATCAGTCAAGCGAGGACAAAGACGGTGGTTGGGGCTATTATTGCTACTATTATTATTGGAATCGCCACAATGACAATGGTGTGGAAGGTGAAATGGCTCCGATGGAGTTTGCTGTAGTTCGCAACAATGTTTATAAACTTGCTGTAACTAACATTTCCCGTCTTGGGCATCCACGTATTTCAGATAATGACCCTGATAACCCAGGCCCTGATACTCCGGATGAGCGAGGTGATATTTATCTGACAGTTTCGGTAGATGTATTGCCTTGGGTGGTTCGTGTCAATAATATCGATTTTTAAGAAACCAAAGATGCATAATAAAAAACGAAATATAATTTCAGGGTTTATCAGTACGGTGCTTGGCATCGTACTGATAAATTTTGCCTTTTCATCGTGTGAACGTATTTATGAAGATCTTGCTCCATGTCCGCATGGCGTGTCACTACGCTTCATTTACGACTACAATATGGAATATGCCAATGCATTTGCTAAGAAGGTGGATTGTCTGACATTGCTGGTCTATGATGAAAATGGCAATTATGTGGATACTCGCATAGTGACGGGTACGGAGTTGCAGGACGAGAATTATCGCATGAAGCTGGACCTCAAACAAGGAAATTATCATTTCGTAGCTTATGGTGGTCTGGCTTGTAATAAGAGCTCTTTCCTTATGAAGTATACACCCGGAGAAGGAACTGGATATACCGATTTGCAAGTGGAACTGGATTCGGAATGCTTGACAAATCCCAGACGAAAGAACTTGCATGGTTTGTATTGGGGTGAACTTACTCTCGCAACTGCCGACCTTTACAGTGAAGGCACCGTTGAGATGATGAAGAACACCAATAATATTCGTGTTGTGTTGCAACAAATGAATGGTGAGCCGGTAGATGATAAGAAATTTGAATTTGAAATTACCGATGATAATATACTGTTCAGTTACGATAATAATTTGCTTGAGAATGGTATGGTGACATACACTCCATGGGCGCAAGGGCAAGCTTCGGCAGGATTCACTGATGAGGGAAGAGAAGTGGTGGTAGCTTATGCCAAACTATCTACTTCACGGTTGATGGTGCGTGACTGGTACTCACCTAAGCTGACGGTGCGTCGCAAAGCAGATGGTGTGGAAATTATCAATATTCCACTTATTAACTATTTGCTTATGCTTAAGAGTGATCTGTATGCAAGCATGGATTCGCAGGAGTTTCTCGATCGTGAAAGTGAATGGTCAATGATATTCTTCTTAAGCCCGAATCTTGAATGGATTAAAACTTATATTAAGATAAACGATTGGACTGTCAGAATCAACGATATAGGACAATGAAGAAAATCGCATATATCATTATACCATGGGCTATTTCTCTCCTTTTTCGGGGGTGTGCTCATGATGCAGATAGTGAAATGTTTGACAGGGGAGTGCCGTTAGTGAATCTTAATATCAGCGTTGCCCTGTCTGACATATCGCAATCGGGTACACGGGCCAGTGATATCTATCCAGAGTCTCCGGTAAATGATAATGAGAAGATGAAAACGTTGCGTATTATTGTAGTACGTAACAATGATAATATAGTGGAACATAACCGGATTTACAATTTGGAGGTTGCATCTACTGATTGTTATAGCGAGCCGATGAAGGTTATCGGAAACGAAAAGAAACGAATTTATTTGTTTGCAAATGAAGCTACGGAAATAAAGACAACGGGATTTTTTCCGAAACGTAAATTGGTAGAGTGCGATTTTGAGAAAATTCAGCCCGGAAGCTTATTCTTTACGGATTATATATCCAACCTAACCATTCGGCTAGGCAGTAATACGGAACGAATCGACGGGCCGTTGCCGATGAGTGGACTTTATATGGTAGATGTGCCTGCCGAGGATTGTGAACGTGAGCTTTCCATAACGAGAGCAGCTGTTAAATTTACTTTCAATATGACGAATGAAAGCAGCCGGTCCATAGAGATCACGAAACTGACTATTGATAAAATGGCGGAAAGGGAGTATTACTTGCCGCATAATGCTACATATATAGAGAGAGAAACGACGGAGGGAACAAAGTTCTGGGACATAAATAGTTTTGATGTTCCTACTTTGAAAGGGTATTATACATATGATGCGTCATCGTTGTTTAAAGGGCAACTACTCCCGGGAGATGAAAATACGAAAACCAATGAGCAACCGATTTACCTGTTGGAGGGGAAGCATAGTGATGACAACAATAAGGAAAACCCTTATCTGCTGACTTTGGGTGTCAACGGAACAGAATTGAAAAGTTACTTGCCAAATCTTCCACAGTTGCCGCGAAATACACATGTGGTGGTAAATATCACAATTAATGAACATGCAATGGATTGCATAGTAGATGTGCGTCCTTATACCGGAATCACACTAGAACCCGATTTCGGATTATAAAAAATGAAAGGAAAGATTTCCTTAAATAACTTTATACAGGAAAATATGAAACGCAACATTATTTATAGTCTTACAGGTATGCTGATATTTGTCTTGACTGCCTGTACAGATGATTGGCTGAACAACGAAGGCGAAAGAATGCCGGAAGGAGAAGTCAGTGTGAGTGCTACTGTAGAGTTTCTTCCTCTTCGGCCGGCTCTGGATGTAAACACTCGTACGGCAGGAGATGTAATCAAAGACATCAATGATCTTTGTGTGTTGCTGTATGATGAGGAAGGAAATCTGGTGAAATCGTACTATCTTCTTCCGAAAGGTGCTGCTTCAACGGAAACTACAGATAAATTCGATGTTGATGATATTGACCGTACAGACGCAGATGCGGAAGGAGACAAAACGGCGGAAACCAAAACCAAGCGGGCTACCTTCAAGTTAGCTCAAGTTCCTTACGGCTATTATTACATGTATGCGGTAGCAAATATGGGTAACTTGGCTGAATCGGAAAAAGATAATATACAAACAGTCGATAAACTGAAATCGATTAATCTGACATGGGAAGCAGAAAACTGGTTCTCGACAGAAGAAACTACTGATGGAAAAGTGACAAAAGCTACTAAAAACCATCAGATGTTTGGCTACTTCACAACAAAAGAGAATACACCTGCGGGTGCTAACCGCAATACGGAAGCTTCACGGATAGCTATAAACAAGAAAGATATGGAATTGCATGCATGGATTCGCCGTGCAGCTTCCAAAGTAACCATTGCTTATGATGCCAGTGGATTGAAAGAAGGAGTTTTTATTTACTTGAAATCGGTTCAGATAAAGGATATTCCTGTTAATTGCTACTTGGGAAAAACAAACACACCAAGTGAAGATGAACAATCGTCCTTAATAAAAGACGGAGAAATTATAAAGTATTATACAGGAACTACCCCACCTGCATTTGACGAATCTTATCCGGTGCGTTTAGCTACGGGAAGAGCTTATTATCCGTGTGAAGAAAATGGAACTTTTAAATATGGACACGAAGAGGCAGCTGATGCTTTGTTTTTCTTTGAGAATATGCAGGGAGACCAGCCATATGATAAGCGCCAGGATGCAGATAAAGATGGAGAACTGGATCATCCCGGATTACCTCCTCATCTGCAACAGCCGGACAAAGATTATTCAAAATATAGGCCAAAAGATAACGTGCCTTATGGTACATATATTGAAGTAGACGCTTATTATCGTTCTATTAATGAAGAAAAAGTAGGTAGTGGTGATATTAAATACCGTTTTATGCTTGGCAAAAACATTACAACAAACTATGATGCCGAACGTAATCATCACTATAAACTTACATTGAAATTTAAAAATTTTGCAAATGATGCAGACTGGCATATCGAATATGCTGAACCGGAACCAGGTATTGAGGTGCCCAATCCCTATTATATTTCCTATTTATATAACAGAACGATGGATTTGCCTATAAAAATAAATCCAGGTTATGCGAAAGTGGAAAGTGTGAAAGCGGAAATAATCAACAATGGTTGGGCGCCTATTGGTGCAGATGCTAATAATTTTGATTATTATCATTTTGATTTGGAAGGCAAGAATGTATGGAATGGATTTCTTTCTTTGCGCCGTACTACTGCAACCATACTTACAACAACAGAAAAAGATGCTAGTGAAGGCTCGGGTATTGTTTATGCAGAAAGCAACCAAGAATACTATAACCGAACTCAACGAGGAAATCGCGAATATGCCGTAGATCCAGGCATTCACGAAGATACTGAATATGGTAATTATTCTGTGCGTAAAGAAGAGGGGACGAATATACTTCATATGAGTATACCTTTATATACACGTGCGAAACAGATGATCGCAAAAACTAGTTATACCGGGAATAATCCATATGTAGCCTACCGGCGTCAGGCAAAAATAAAAATAACCGCTACTTTATCGCAGGGTGAGCCATTAACAGAAATAGTTGATATATTCCAGGTACGTCGCGTAGTCAATCCAAAAGGAATATATCGACGGCATAATAATGACAAGCCTTTCCATGTCGTTTTAAAACGTTTGGCACGGGAGAATGCTACAAATTTCGAAGAATTTACTTCCGAGGGGGCTTGGGAAGCTGTTGTTGCAGCGACAACACACGAAGGATTTGTGAAGTTAGAAAAAAGTAGTAGTAACAAGTATACGAGTATAGATGAACATGGTACACTTAAGGGGCTTTCCGGTTCAGTAATTGATTTCAAAATTACTTTCAATGGTACATGTACAGAAAATGAATCCCGCCATGCCGTTATTCGTGTCAGCTATCACAACAATACTTGCAATCACCTTATATTTGTCCGCCAGGGCTATGCTCCTGTAGCTTTGCTTGATGAAGGACGGGCTTGGCATACGTTTAATATGAAAACTGCTACGGAGGAAACAGATTCGCCAGTAGAAGAAGGGTCATTGTTTAAGTGGGGAAATCTGAATGAGCCAATTGATGCGTCAAGTAATAAGCATGAGAAAGAATATTGGATAGAAGTACAGCCGAAAGACTTTAAAGATGATAAAGCCAAGCCACTAAAGATTGCTGGAAAAGAGACTACTAAATTGTGGGATGAAATCACATCTCAGCCTTTTAATACCCCTTTTGAAAAGCCTAGAATCAATGGAAAAGAAGTGGAAATTGCCAATTACGATGATTATAATGTATTGTATAAAAGCAAGGATATAGAAATGGGCTATGGTGTACTCTATGGTGATGATGCTGAGGAAACACTTTCCGATATCAATGAAATATACGGATATCGTTATGGCAGTTCCGGCACATATGGTATGCGTGGTTGTTTTATATATAATAAAACGAATGGACGGAATCTATTCTTTCCGATAGGAGCGTCAGGCTATGGACATAGAAAACAAGGATATGGTGATATGAGAAATTGGCAGGGCGTAGTTACTGGTCAAGGCTATATACATGGTGAGACAAAGAATACAGTTGTACTCCGTTATTCTGCTGGACGTAGTGATAAATTCAATATGACGGCAGGTGATGAGAAACCTTTGTTTTATGATTTGTATATGCGTCCGGGGGCTATCTATTGGTTACAGCGGGTGTATCCACCAGGACGCGATGGAGAAAGTGATATTATGGCGTGGGATATTAATTATTTCTCTTTTGATTTTAATCTGATTTCTAAAAGTAATGTTTACGCAACTCTTACTGGTGAAAATAAAATAGAAACACCTAAAAGTGATGCATGCTTTATCCGTTGTGTAGAGCCATGATAATCTTATTTATTAATAATGTAGCATTGGAAAACTAAACAGGGCTGACTTTTGGGTCAGCCCCGCCAATACTTTTTTTGTATACTATAATGATTTAAGTATAATACTGTTTGCTTTATCCACTATGGAGGCGTCTAACGAGGCTAGATAAATACGTGTTGTGTTTTCAGAGTCATGTCCCATAGCTTCGCTAATAACCGAGATAGAGATATTTTTACTCTTGGCAATGTTTGCCCATGCATGGCGGGCGACATATGTTGTTAGTGTGACGGGGATCTCTAACATTTGTCCTATTACCTTCAGTTTTCTATTAATCAAATGTGAGGCATTTTTATATTCTCTTCTTGGGTCTTTACCGTTATTTTTGATGATAGGTAGTAGATAAGGACTTTCTATAGTATTATATTTATCGACAATTTTTTGCATGGGCTTTTCCCACTTAATGAACAATTGTTGGTCGGTTTTATGTCTGCGATAGGACAGAACTCCATTTTGCAGATCTTTCTTTTTCAGATATGCCATGTCAATGAATGACATTCCGCGGGTGTAGAACGAGAACATGAAGATGTCTCTTGCATAATCCATCAAAGGGTTTGTGCTCAGATCTAAATTTTGTATTTGGCGAATTGTTTTTAGAGATACAGCTCGTTTTACTGTTTTGTCAATACCGGTATATACATACTTGAACGGATATTGTTGTTGTGTTAACTCTTTTTCTACAGCACGATTGTATATTGCTCGGAGATTCCGCATATAATATGAACAACTGTTTGGACAGACACCGCAGTTTTTAAGGTATATTTCATATTTTATCATCAGATTGGAATTTACATCTTCAAGTAGAACGTCACCATTATTGTCCATAAAACGCTTGAAACTGTTGTATGCTGAGGCATAAGACTCGGCAGTGCGTTCTTTGCCGATTTGTTTTAGTTGTACAATAAGATCTTGTGCGAATGATAGAAAACTGTATTTATTGATGGGGGGAATACGGAATAGCTCTATTATTTTTCCGGAGGTAAAAGGATTGCCCGAATGTTCAAGCTTTGAAATGATATTTTTCAGTCTATGCATGTCCTCTGCTATTTGGCTTGTTAGTTGAGCGAGAAAACGTCGTCTTATGTCATTATTGTCCGGAAGAATGATGCAAGCCAAATGCTTATCCCATTCTGAAGGAAAAATTTTATAGCCGGTATTGATTTGCCTGGTTACTCTGGCATGAATGATTTGATAGAATAATACGCCTTCTTTTGTTTTTACGGAAGAGGTACGGAATTTGATTTTTATTGTTGCCATATCTACATGATTTGTTATATAAAACTATAAATAAATGAATATAACAAATGAGCATTTATCTGTCTCTTTATAAAATTAGTCCTTTGTCATACAGAAAAAATGCCTAATGGAAACATTTTTATTTATCATTCATTTAGGATATTAGAAAACATTTTTGCTATAGAAAAAGTTTGTTCATTAAATGAATTTAAAAGTGGGCGAAAAGCTGTTGCTTAACATGAGATGATGATTGAATAAATGCTGTACCAAAATCAATTGCAGAATGGTACCATATTTATGTTGATTCTCATTTCTATTGATTTTACCTGTTCCAGAAAAAGAAAAATCCCTGAATTTTGAAAAAAATCAGGGATTAATATTGTTTTGCTTTTTAAAAGTGGTGCCACCAGAACGTTTAATCTTTCGGCAACCAACTTTATTTCAATATCTTATAGAGTGTCAAAACAACCGTGCAAACGCCTCAACATAGTGCTTTTTTCGGTGTTTCGCTCGACGATGCCAGCATCATTTCTTTATCATTGCAAAGATACTAACTTTATTTGATTTTGCATCCTTTTTTAAGGATTTATTCTTCCTGTAATTCAAATACATGTCTCAATATTACCCATAATTTGACAGCAATCACTATCTTTGCATTAGATATTTAGAATATTAGCGGATTAATTCCGTTTAGATATAACATGATGTTCGCTGAGTTCCGCCGCGAAAACTGGAAATTTACAAGGCAAGAGGAAAACAGCAATGTTCATGCTATACGTTTACCGTATAGCGTGGGGTTGCTTCTGTTTCCTCTTGGGTATTCCAGTACCTCGCGGTGGGACGGTCGTAAGTCCCACGCTTCTTTTTTGCGTGTTATGGCGAACTTGAACTGGTTTTTTTTGACACGTAAAAATAGGAACATGAAAAAGATTATCCTTTACATCGCGGCGTCTATTGACGGGCGAATCGCTGAACCGGACGGTGGTTTCGAATGGGTTTCGGAATTTCTCATTACAAAAGATGTGAATTACGGCTATAAGGAATTTATAGCTTCGATTGACACAATTATCATGGGTGGTCGCTCTTGGCGTGAATTGTCAAACATGGACGCAATGGGCGCATATGCTGGCAAAGCTATTTATGTGGTTTCCCGTCATGATTGGGGTAAAACGGAAAATACTAAATTTATTACGGAGAATATGATAGAACACATCACAGCTTTGCGTAACGAGCCGGGAAAAGATATTTGGCTGTTTGGAGGCGGCGAATTACTTTCAGTGTTGCTGGCTGCCGATTTGGTGGACGAAATGCGGATAGCTTATATTCCGGTTATTCTGGGCAAGGGTATTCCCCTCTTTCCTGACCAACCGAAAGAATCAAAATGGGTATTGACAGACAGCAAAAGTTACAGTTCCGGCGTTGTAACGGTCAAATATCAGTTGGAAAAATGAATCTACTTTTTCAGGGAAAGTTAAATTCATCCCCCAAATAATGAAGTTCATCAGAAAAATCAGAAGATTTACAGAGATTCACCCTGAATCTCCTACAAAAAATCTACTTTTGAACCATGATTAAGAATAGAAAGATAAATATAAAACACGCGCTTATATTCCTGTTTGCCACGCTACTGTACGCTTTGTGTCAGATGCTTTTCAGCACCATATTGATGGAAGAAGACCCAAGTAACGATTTCTTCTCTCAACTGGCATCTCATTACGTGGTAATTATCACAATGTGCGTTGGGGACTATATGCTGTTACTGTTTCTAAACAAGTATCTGCCTTATTCTAAGAGCATACCGCTTCGTATCGTAGCTGACGTTATCGGCGTGAGCCTCGTTTGCCTTATCGCAATGGGGTTGTTCAACTATCTGATATATGACGTACTGCTTATTTCTAAAGATGGGATGCCTTCTTTCCTTGTCAAATTTGCATTTGCAATGACAAACAATATCCCTATCCTGTTGGCTTTTGAACTAATTTACTACTTCCAGTCCGAACAAAAAGCCATAGCCGATTCCGAAAAAGCGAAACGCGAGGCATTGATGTTTGAGCATGAAACATTAAGAGCACAGATTAACCCACATTTCCTGTTTAACTCGCTGAACGTTTTGTCGTCACTGATATATATGAATCCGGACAATGCGAACAAGTTTACCAAAGCCCTGTCGAAGACCTATCGGTATGTGCTTTCCCTGAATCGCCGCCCTACGGTTTCCATTGAAGAAGACTTGGATGCGTTGGAATCCTATATCTTCCTTATGAAGATGCGGTTTGAGAACTCTTTTACTTTTACGATAAACAAAATATCTGATAGTGGGCAGCATACGATTATTCCCCTTACTCTGCAACTGCTGATAGAAAATGTATTTAAGCACAATGTAGCGACCGAAGAAATGCCGTTGGACATAAAAATTACTATCGACAACGAATATATTACCGTAGAGAACAATATTCAGCCCTCGAACGATGTAGATAAAGGCGGTATCGGGTTGAAATATCTTACAAAGCAATATACGCTCTACAGTAAAAATGTTGTCGTAGAGCATACTAAAGAGCAATTTATTGTAAAAATACCCTATATACAACCATGAAGTACCTGATAGTAGAAGATGAGCGATTTGCATACGAAGAACTGAAACGTATGATGACGGAGTTACGTCCCGATTATTCGTTGGAAAAACGAACTAAAACGGTTATAGATACCATCGCGTTTCTGAAAACTTCTACTGTCGATTTAATCCTTTTGGATATACGTCTTGCCGATGGTAATTGTTTCGAGATATTCAACCATGTAGAGGTCAATACACCTGTTATATTTACTACTGCTTACGACGAACACGCCATCAAAGCGTTCAAGCTGAACAGTATTGATTATCTGTTAAAACCTTTCGATGAAAAAGAATTAGAGTCGGCATTAACCAAATTTGAGAACATCTTCCATACTGATTCTCACAAAACCGACCCTAAGAATTTTGAACAGATATTGGCGGCGAAAAACAAAAACCGTTTCTTAATATCAAAAGGAGACAATTATCATTATATTGAAACGGCGGATATTGCCCACTTTTACAGTGAGGATGGAGTCGTATTCCTGCATACCTTTCAAAATAAACGTTATATCATCAATTACACCTTAGACCAGTTGGAACAGCAGCTTGACAGCCGTTTGTTTTTCCGTGTATCTCGTAATTGTATCGGTAATGTGAAGTCAATCGAAAATGTTGCCAAATACTTCAACAGTCGCTTGAAACTCTCCTTTTCGCCTGACTGTCCGCATGAAGTATTGGTCAGTCGTGTACGTGTGCCCGACTTCCTCAAATGGATGGACGGAATTCTGGAATAACTGGCGGAAGTATCCAAACGGTATTATTTGCTAAATGAATTAAATGGATTCTATACCTACACATAAAACATCTGAACTCTTTAAAGGAGAACTCGTCCAGATGCGGTATATCTCAGGAGAAGAAAAATCGTCAGTTCATACTCATATACATAGGGATGACTATTACATTTTTCTTTTGATAGAGAGAGGTAAAGATACGATGTTGATTGACTTCGAAGAACATGAAGTTACGGAGAATAATGTTTATTGTATTTTACCGGGACAAGTCCACCATTCAGGCGGTAAGATCAATGCTTGTGGTTGGTTTTTAGCTGTTGATAGTCTGCTTGTTAAAAGCGAGTATAAAGAGATATTCGAGAAAGCTTTTATCACTGGATATTCGCCCAAACCTAACGAAGAGGCAATCAACATATTAAAAAACTGTGCTGAGATTATTAATAACCGAATTAAATTCAAGCAAAATATCGGGCAACAAATCTCACATAACTTACTCTCGGCTTATATCGGGATGATTGCAGAGATTTATCAAGAAGAATTATCCCTATCAGCCAATAAACGTTCTGCTATCATTACCTATGAATTCAAAACATTGCTTTCTTCCAATTATCGAATAATGAAACAACCATCTCAGTATGCGGCTAAGATGAATGTTTCTCCGATATATCTATATGAAGCTGTTAAGCAGACCACAGGACAGAGTGTAAGCAATTATATCCATAACGAAATTGTCATTCAAGCCAAACGCTTGCTGTTCTACACCAATAGAAGTGTTAAGGAGATTGCTTTAGAGCTGGGGTATGAAGACTATGCTTACTTTACCCGCTTGTTTACTAAGGTTTCAAAATTATCGCCTACCCAATTTCGAAAGAAATACCTTAAATAGTCCAATTTATACCTTTCTCTCTCCATTTCTGTATTCTCCCCAATTCCGTTTCTTTGCTTTCTGTAACAATCAATAAAAGTAAAGAAGAAATGGGAAAAGGAACTGATAGATTAAAAAGAATACAAACTCCGTATGTGAGAGTTAATCTTCGCAAATGTAAAGCCTGTTGGGAATGTGTAGCTGCTTGTCCGAAACAAGTAATCGGCAAAGTTGGGTTCCTATGGCATAAGCATATCGTATTCAGAAATTCCGATAACTGCTCAGGATGCCAAAAGTGTATTAAGATTTGTCCACATGGGGTATTTATACATCAATAAAAATTATGGAAACAACAAATAAGAAAGCATTTAGCCGACGTAAATTCGTCTCTGTCGGGCTATTCCTATCGCTGGCAATATTAGTTATAACGGGGGTTCTGATTCAGATTTATGAACACTTTGAGGAGGGTTTTGCTATACATTTCTTTGTCGGCGTTCATGTTCTTACGGGGATTTTCTTTTTGGTTATATCAATACTCCATATCATAATCAACTGGCGAGCATTGAAAAGCTATATCAAGACAAAGGATGTGAGCATTAGCAAGGAAACCATAGCAGCGATTGTGGCAGTAATCATTATTATCGTTATTGGGTTTCTTGGTGAATATCATCATCTATAACCCGTGTGTTTCCGACTTCCTGAAATGGATGGACGGGATTCCGGGATAATTTCAATTTAATATTTTTCTTTTTATGCGAGGGTGTGGAAAATTCCATACCCTTTTTTCTGCATTTCATTTTACGGATTCTGAACTCCATGGCTATTAGCTTTTGGTATTGCTTCATTCATCGTTCTTTTGCGGAGATTATAAACGCATAAATTTAAAAATCATGAAGTTAGTATCATTTTTCTTAGCTGTATTGGGAACCCTTGTATGTCTGGAAGGGAAAGCGCAACAACTCACTTTCAAAACGGAATATCTCGGTAGTTCGGGCTATTATTTTCTGCCGCCCGGCGAAAAACCCAAAGAAAAAATCGGAGACGCCAAAGGTTCCGCAGTCGTTTATCAGGGAGCGTTTAGTATGCCCTTGTCCATGAAACTGAATGAAAACAATCGTCCGACAGCGTGGGGCATTGGTCTTGGTGGATCGTACACTTCGCTGAACAATAAGCATTTTGAGGACGATATGGTTTCCGAAATTATGAATCTGCAAGTGGGGCTTTATCACTTGCGACCCCTGAATGACAAATGGTCGATGCGGGCAAGTGCGGGCGTGGCGGTACTCGCTCCGTCTGCCGATTTTTCTAAAATCAGGTTCAAGCACGTACTTGGAAGCGGAGGAATTATCTTCATCCGCCACCTTAAACCCAATCTATCTATTGGTGGCGGTGTGGCTATCAACAGTTCGTTGGGTTATCCGATGGTTTTCCCTGCTGTGTACCTTAATTGGGAACTTAACGGAAAGTTCGATGTAAACGTGGAGTTGGTCGAAGGCTTAGACGTATCAGCAAGTTATAGTTTCAATGATTGGTTTAAACTATCGTATGCCTTAGAAATGAACGGACAGGCGGCGTTGTTGGAAAAGGACGGAAAAGATGTCATATTCTCCCATCAATATATCGTTACCGGGTTTCGTCCTGAGGTTAAGGTCGGAAAAACCGGATTATCCATGACTGCTATGGTCGGGTTGAATATATACCGTCCCGCCTCTTACAGCGACCGTACCCTAAAAGGAGTGTTTGCGACGGATAATGATTATTATTTCTCGACTTCTCCCTATATGTCAATCGGAATCAAATATAATTTCGGGAAATGAGAACGATTCTGATTTTGTTTGCCTTACTGCTCATAGGTAATACTGTCATGGCTCAAAATTCAAATGGGAAATTCACGCTTGACCAATGCCTTGACTTCGCTATCAATAACAGTTATGCGGCACATAGGGCAAATCTTAATATCGACGAGGCGGGACAGCAGATAAGTGAAGCACGGTCGAGTGTGCTGCCACAGATAAACGCTTCGGGTAGTTTCGATCATAGCATGGTTTTACCCACGACTATGCTCCCCGGCGAACTAATCGGCGAGAGCGGAACGCAAATTCCGGTTCAAATGGGCTCAAAGAACGAACTGGATTTCGGCGTTTCCGTTGAACAGGTTATTTTCTCTCCCACTTTATTCACAGGAATTAAAATAGCCCGTAACAATCAGGAACTTCAAAGGCTTCGGTCGGCAATGACAAGAGAGGAGATCATTTTCGACGTAAGTAATACTTTCTATGACATTCTGGGCAGTATGCAGGAATTGGATAATATAAATTATATGATCGCCAAACAGGATTCGCTTTATCGACTGACGGAAAAGCGAGTAGAGGAAAACGTAACACGGGAGGTCGATCTGAACCGCATTAAAGTAAACCTGACCAATTTGCAGGCGCGGGGCAAGAATATGGGAAATGTCATATCGCAACAGAAGCGTTATCTGCAAATCCTGATCGGTATTCCTATCGAAGATGTTTTCGATGTAGATGATTCGGAAATGAAAAGTATGGGTATATCTGAACTTCTGAACTTTTCCCAACCACAGAACAGAATAGAACTCGATGTGCTGAACAAGCAAAGGGAAATGTTGGAACTCGAAATCCGCAGGCATAAAATGGAATATCTGCCAACCTTGTCGGCTATCGCTACCGCAGGCTATCAATTTCAGTCTAACAGGCTGAACCTCACAAAAGACCCGTGGTATAGTTCTGCCATTGTAGGCGTTCGTTTAACTATCCCAATTTTTGGCGGATTCGGTAAGCGAAGCCGGATAAAGCAGAAACAGATACAAATGCAAAGTTTGGATTGGGATATTCGGGAAACACGGCAAACCCTATCTGCCAATTACTTGAATGCAAAAAATCAATTAGAGATAATTTATGAGTTAGTACAGGCACAATCCGAAAACCTGCAACTCGCAGAGAAAGTATATACCCAGACAATGGTTTTGTACACCGAAGGTTTGGCGAACATAACTGACCTTCTTGAAACGGAAACCTCCCTGCACGAAGTAAAAATAGCCCATACCACAGAACTTATCCGCTATAAAAAGACGGAAATAGACTTACTGAAAGCAAGCGGAACACTTGAACACTTATTAAGCGACACAATAAAATGAAATCAAAAATAGTAACACCAATCATTATAACGGTTTCCATTGTCGGTCTTATCGCATGGAAACTGATCGAGAACAAACAAATCATCGACCGCAATGCTGAATTATCATTGACTGTAAATACAGTCGTTCCCGTTACGGTCGAACAGCCCCGACGCATGGATTTGAGTGAAAAAATCAGTGTAAACGGTCGTATTGATTCCGAAAACGAGTTGACCGTTTACTCAAAGGCACAGGGCGTTGTCGTGAGAAAACACAGAAAAGCAGGCGATGTTGTCAGTCGGGGAACCCTGATCGCACAACTTGAAAATACTGTCATACGGGAGAACCTGCGCCTCTCCGAATTGGATTTTGCGAAAGCGAAAAAGGATGTGGAACGTTTCCAGAACCTTGCATCCATCGGTGCGGTAACTCTACGCGAGCTGGAAGATGCCCAAATTACCCTGCGAACTATCGAGAGCAGGATAACCGACCTGCAAGACCAGTTAAACAACACGACCATTATTTCCCCTACTTCGGGGATCATCAACATGGATTATTTCGAAGAAGGAACCTTGCTTTCGGTCGGCAGTAGTGTTATCGATATTGTGGATAATAAAGCATTGAGAATGTATGCCAATATAACGGAGCAAGAGGTGTTGAAACTAAAACCCGGCATGGAAGCAACCATCACGACTGACATATATCCCGGTCGCACGTTTACTGGTATTGTCAAAGTTATTTCTCCCAAAAGCAACGAACAATATTACTATTCGGTGGAATTGTCGTTAAACACGTCGGAACTACAACCCGGTACTTTCGCTACCGCTATTTTCAGCATAGACGGGAATAACCGCAACACTCCGGTAATAAGCCGTGAAGCCATTGTCGGCGGAATGAAAGACCCTCATGTATTTGTAGTGCGAGACTCCAAAGCCTATAAAGTTATTGTGCAAGTTGGCATTTCCGACGGGAAGTATATTGAAATAACGGACGGTCTGTCACCCGACGACACGATTGTAAAAAGCGGGCAAATCAACCTGATTGACGGCACAGAAATATCCATCCTAAATTTATAAGAAATGAATATCATAAAAACGTCAATCACCCGTCCGACAACAGTCGTCGTGGCGTTCGTTATACTTGCCTTTTTCGGCATTTATTCTCTGACACAACTCAATCGAGAGTTAATGCCAAGTATGACGTTGGATGTTATTTCCATCAGCACCGTTTATCCGGGAGCCGGAACCGCCGAAGTAGAAAACTCGGTTACCAAAAAGATAGAAGATGCAGTCTTTTCTATAGAAGGAATAGATGAAATTACTTCAACTTCAATGGAGAATTATTCTTTAGTAACGATTCACTTAAAAGCCGGAACCGACCTCGACAAAGCGCTTCAAAACGTACAGCGAAAAGTAAATGCCATACGTGCCGACCTGCCCGAAAGCGTAAAGGAACCGTCCATCAATGATTTCAGTCTGGCGGATATTCCTATTATGACCATCGGTGCAACTGCCAATATGGGCGAAACGGAGTTTTATGATTTAATCGACCATGAAATAAAGCCTGCACTGGAAAGGATTCCGGGAATAGCACAGGTAGCATTAATTGGAGGAAGTGAGCGCGAAATACAGGTCAATATCAATGAAGAAAGAATTGCTGCATACGGGCTTTCCATTCTCGACGTCAGCAATATATTGATAAACTCTAACCTCGATTTTCCTACCGGGCAGATAAAAAGCGCTGGCAAGCAGACACAAATCCGCTTACAGGGTAAATACAACAATCTTGCTGATATTGAAAATGTGATTGTAAAGTATATGCCTGACGGAACAGCTATCAAAGTCAAAAACATTGCAGATGTACACGACGGATATAAGGAAGTAGAAACACTTAGTCGAGTAAACGGAATACCGTCTATCGGAATCACAATACAGCGTTCCGCCGATGCCAATACCGTGAAAATTTCCGAAGCCACGCGCGAAATACTGGATGCCCTGCAAGTAACCTACGAACCCGTCGGACTCAACTTTATGATAGCGGCAGACAATGCGGAATTTACGCTGGAAGCCTCCAACTCCGTAATGATCGACCTTGTGATAGCAATCGTTCTTGTTGCCCTCACGATGTTATTGTTCCTAACTAGTGTGCGCAACTCTGTTATTGTTTCTATTGCGATTCCTTTATCCCTTGTTTCTACGTTTATAGTCATGTACCTGTTGGGGTTTAGCCTGAACCTGATGTCGTTGTTGGCTATAACACTTGTGGTCGGCATATTGGTCGATGATGCCATTGTGGTTATCGAAAATATCCACCGCCACATGGAAATGGGGAAAAACAGAATGCAGGCGGCATACGACGGACTACATGAAATAAGCGGGACAATCATTTCCATCACACTGGTACTGGTAGTCGTATTCATCCCCATTTCCTTAACACAGGGAACTATCGCTAACGTGTTCCGCCAATTTGCTGTTACTATCGCCATTGCGGTACTGTTCAGTCTATTGGTGTCTTTTACCGTAGTGCCATTGCTTTATTCCCGATTCGGGAAGATAAATGAGTTCAATCGCGGGAGCCTTATCGGGAAAGGTATTCATGCTTTTGAAAGCAGAATAGAAATGATAGCGGGTTGGTTCTCCAAACTTTTAAGTTGGTCTTTATCGCACAAACTAATTACGTTAGCTGTAACTCTTGCCCTTTTGGTTGGCTCCGTAAGCCTGATAGCGTTTGGTTTTATCGGAAGTGATTTAGCCCCGCAAGGAGATCAGGGGCAATTTGTTATCAAGATAGAACTACCTCGCGATGTTACCATAGAACAAACCAATCAAGCAGCCTATCGGGCAGAAAATATATTACGGAGCAGTCCCTTAATCGAAACTGTATTTACAACCGTAGGAGCAGAAGAAAACGGACAGCCACAAGCCCGCTTAGCCGATCTGCGGGTTAAAATGGTTCCACACAATGAGCGCAGTATTTCATCTTCCGATTTCTCACGCGAAGCAAAACAATTCTTGCAACAGCATATACCCGGATCGCAAATATGGATGGCAATGACCGACCTTATGGGAAATATCGACGAGGCTCCGGTACAATATCACATTACCGGGCACAATATGGATTCCGTGCGGATAGTCGCAAACCTTATTCTTGACAAAATCAAGTCCGTAAAAGGTATCGTCGACCCCAAATTATCCGCCGAAGAAAGCACCCCCGAAATCAGTATCATTCCCGACCGTGATAAGATGTCGGCTATGGGAATCCCTTTCGAGGTGTTGGGCGGTACGCTCAATAATGCTTTCAGTGGGAACAATGATGCAAAGTTCAGGCAAGGCGAATACGAATATGACATTAAAATCCGCCTTGATAACTTTGACCGCAGGAACACAGCAGATGTTGAAAATTTAACACTAATAAATACCTCCGGCGAAGCTGTCAAACTGAAACAGTTTGCACGTATAGAAGAAACCGATGCACCGGGCATTCTCGAACGTCGTAACCGGAGTGCTTCAATAACACTGAATAGTCAGGTCGGAGGACGACCAATAGGCGATATTGGGCAAGATATAAGTCAACTAATAAACACGCTCGATTTACCGGAAAACATTACGATTATTCCCGGCGGTGAACTCGAAATGCAGGACGAAAGTTTCGGCACGATGGGACTGGCGCTTATCATTTCCATATTATTGGTTTACCTCATTATGGTACTGTTGTATAATAACTACATCTACCCCTTTGTCGTATTAATTTCCATTCCACTCGCCATCATAGGCGCATTGCTTGCTTTGGCGCTGACGATGGACACTCTTAACCTATTTACCTTGTTGGGATTGCTTGCCCTCATAGGGCTGGTTGCGAAGAACGCCATCATTTTGGTCGATTTCACCAACCAGTCGAAAGCAAAAGGAATGGGACTGAAAGATGCACTTATTGAGGCAAATCGCCAACGCTTCCGCCCCATCTTGATGACCACCGCTGCAACAGTAGTAGGTATGCTCCCCATTGCTTTGGCAACCGGAGCCGGGGCAGAATGGAAAAACGGTCTGGCTTGGGTGATGATCGGCGGGTTGATTAGTTCCATGTTCTTGACGCTTATCGTCGTACCGGTGGTTTATTATGTGATGGATAGGATGATGGCAAAATTTCGTTCCCCTCATTCTGAATTTCATTTTACCGATTCTGAACTCCATAGTTAAAGGCTTTCGGTATTGTTTCATTCATTGTTCTTTTGCTCAAAGATTCACAAATAGATAGAATTATTCACCAATTAAATTTTTTAGAATAATGAAAAAGTATGTAGTAGCATTTGTTTTTGTAATGGCAGCAGCCATATTCTCCACTCAATTATCGGCACAAGACAATCCTGTGTCAGTTGGCTTCAAAGCCGGAACGAGCCTGTCTAATTACCGATTAGGCGGTGATATGAAAGGTTTCAAAAGTAAAATGAATTTTGGCGGTTCTGTCGGTGGTTTCATTAAGTATGACATCAGCACCAATTTTGCCTTGCAGTCTGGTATTGATGTGTATTATAGAACTTCGGAATTAGAATCCAAAGCGGATAAATCATCCGACAAACTTAAATCATGGGGAGTGGAAATTCCTCTTTACGGAATCTTTCAAGTAGAGTTAGGCAGTGGAAAAGCCTTTATCGGAGCAGGCCCTTATGCCGGATACGGTATCAGCGCAAAATCTGGTGGAGTAAACCTGTTTAAGAAGAATAACGAAACAGGAAAGGCATCCATGAACCGTTTTGACTACGGTGTAGGTGGAATTATAGGCTATGACTTTAATAAGAACTGGCAGATAAATGCAAGTTATCAGTTCGGACTTGCAGACCTGCACAAAGCAGGTGGCGGATCTATGAAAAGTCACGGTGCAGCTATCGGAGTAGTCTATAAGTTCTAAAATGAAGCAAGCGTTACAAATAATTGCGTACAGAAGTGTCTATGGTGTTGCTTATGCCGTAAGCCTCCTACCGATGGCATTTCTGTATGCAATGGCTTCATTTGCTTTTTTCCTTGCTTATTATGTCAGCGGATACCGAAAAGCAGTCGCAATCCAAAACATTTCACGTTCTTTTCCCGATATGAAATATGCAGAGATACGCTGTATCGTAGCAAAGTTTTATGCTTGTTTTACTGCCTATTTTGCCGAAATACTTAAAAGCATATCCGCTCCGGCAGAAGTTATTGATAAGAAAATAATATTTGAAAATCTGGAACTTATAGATAAGCACGTAAACAATGGAAGAAACGTCATTGTCTGTCTGGGGCATTGTGGTAATTGGGAAATGTTGAATTTTATGCCCTACAAACTCCGGCACGATATGTATGCTGTTTATAAACCTCTTCGGTCAGGGATAATGAACAGGCTGATGATTAAACTTCGTTCTCGTTTTGGCATGAAGTTAATATCTGATAAATCGGTCATACGCCATATCCTAACTCAAAAATCATCTCCTGCTGTTTATTTATTTCTTGCCGACCAATGTCCCCGGATAAAGGATGATAAATACAAATTTGAGTTGCTGAATCAGGAAACGTATATCTTTTCAGGTATGGAAAAGCTGGCACGTATAAGTCGCTCAGCAGTCATTTATCTGCATATTACACAGCTATCAAAGGGTAATTATAAAATAACGTGTATCCCCGTATGCTCCGAAGCGGACTCCACGAATGAAGGAGAAATAACCCGGAAGTATGTCAATCTGCTGACGGAAAATATCAAAGAAGAGCCATACGGTTGGCTGTGGACACATAAACGTTGGAAAAGATAAATCAATGATATATTTACTTTCAATCATATCAATAGTAATATTGCTAATATTAACTGGTTGCACAATCTTCCTCTATGTTTTCCTGAAAGCACTTCATGAAATTGAGGATTAAAATATAGTATATGATTCAATTTACTTCCCGTCTGAAAAAAGAAATAGACACAAAGATTGAGCAAATCGAATGCTCGGAAATCAGCATGATTAACAAATCGTTGAAGGCTTCCCGTATATTTGCTGATGCTTACAATCAATTAAAAACATTTATTTTATCATATACTTTTCAGAGCGAGGAAGAAGAGATTCTGTTTTTTAAGGAGATTAAGCCAAGACTGTGTTTCCGGTTAATTTATTACCGTAAATTATATAATATTGAAATGGATCGACCTACGGGAATAGAAAAACAACGCGAGTACCTGAACGACTTATTGAACAGTATAAATAGATATAATTGCAAACGGCTTGATTTTATCCGTTATTATCGTTCAGGGTCTTCTATTTTCGACTCTCTTTATTTTCTACGGGGACAAGCCGATACAGAGCAGTATATGGAAACATTTTCTCATGAATTTGATCTCAACTTTTCTACAAACTGTGATTTTAAAGTGGCAAAAATATTGGCGAACGATATGCTTTCCGATCATCTGACGAGGGAAATTGAAGCCTTAAGCGAAAATAATAATCTGATAATGGGTTCATTCGGTTTTCCTGCTATTAAACTAACATGGAAAGGAACAAAAGCCGAATTTCAGGAACAGATTTTATCATGGGACAGTGCAGCTACATTCGGAGAAGTGCCACTCACACAACTTCACTGCTATATGCAGAACGTATTCAATATTCAAGTAGATAGTAATCTTTCGCGAGTCATAGACGATTTGAAGACAAGGAACACCCCTACACCTTTTATAGATAAAATGAAAAACGCTTTACTCCGGCGTATGGGAAGGAAATAAAAAATACCGGGGTCGGTATTTACTCTAAAACACCCGATTTAGACCTGAATTAGCGTCTAAATCGGGTGTTTTCATTTATAATTCCTCTATATCGTAAAAATACCGGCCTTTTCCGGTTTTTCCTCTCCTGTTTTTATAGGAAATTGCCCTCTGTAAACCCTTGTAGATAGCCATTTTACTAAAAACTTTCAAAAAAGTCATATCGGCCTCGTTATCACCGATGCGAATATGCCCGAACTTTGTATCAGTAACATACAGAAATACAGAGCTTATGGATAACGATGATATACGAAAATGGATGCAAGAATGGTTCGAACGTTTCATGAATCGCTTCGACCGATTGGACGAAAATTTAGGAAATATGTCATGTAGATATAATTTTTTGGACGGCGAACGCCTTTTGGATAATCAGGACTTGTGCCAATTACTTCACGTAACCAAACGTACCCTGCAACGCTACCGGGCAACGGGTGAATTGAAATTCTACACCATTCATCAAAAGCCCTATTATAAAGAGAGCGATGTAGATTCGTTCATCAACGCAAGATTCTCCAAAGGAGAAAATGAAGAACCGGAGCAACCGGACGGCGAAGAGCCGGAAACAGAACCGGACGAATAACCATGTTTTTTGATTGAAGTGCTTTACAGTTGTGCCCCGTATTGTCGAGAGATAATGCGGGGTGCGTTTTTTTATTGAGGTAAGCATGAAAAAAAGGCGGGAAATTCCCGCCTTCGGTTTTTGAAAGAAGTTCTCCATTAGCTGCAACGGAAAACGTAACCGGAACTGAACCAGTAATCACCGATAAAAAGGTCGCGTGCAAATTTTTCATAGTCGAAGTAGGTTTTAGCAAACTCCGGCAAGTCGTAACATTGTTCGACAACTTCATAAGCGTAATCTTCTTCGTCTTTATAAGTGCCTTGATAATCGTCGCGGAACGAGTTAATCAATCCGCTAATATCGTCCGTATCAATATCGCGGCTGCCGTTATCAAGCCAAAGGTAAAAGGCTTCCTGTTCATCGTCGCCCAACTCCGAAACGGCTTCAATCACATCAAAGAGGTTATCCGAAATCCAGCTTTCACTGATAAGCCCGCCGGGGATATTCTCGTAGTCTTGAAACATATATTCAGCATCCGGCTCGTCGCTGTGTAATTCGCGGCAAGCGTCGTAAAATTCTTCTTTGTCGGAATAATCCGAAAGATCTAACCACTTTCCGAAGATAGAACCGTTATTGTACTTGGCATAAGTGCCTACATAAACCCGTGCTTCTGATAAAATTACATTTCCCATGACTTCAAATTTTATGACCATACGGTCGTTGTTTTATGGGCGATTTTCGGTGTAGGCTTTAGGGCAGTCAAGTTTTTGTTGGGAAATACGCTCGCCCGGAACGGGAAAGAGGAAGATTTTTCGGCAAACGCAGCCTGAACTTTACTGCCCGTTAAGAAGCCGTAAACACCTTTGCCCGTTAAATACACGCACCCGGTCGGGAAATATTAAACAAGTCATGGGGATTTAATAAGAAGTGTGGATATGGTGCTTATATCCTGTAAACGGTTCTTCGGGACGTGGGATAAACCCTTGCTAAATCCGACAAAGAATAATTCCGCTTGCCGCATATAAGCGATTGGATGCTGATTAATTCAGGACGAAGGAATACCCGGCGTTATGTTGAAAGGTGGGATGACCACATGGATGATAGCCGGGAGTTGGGCGGAATAAGTAGCCTTTTGGTTTGACCGGCAGACAGCCATAAAATAGAAAGGAACGATTACCGGATAGATGAGCGCGTCGATATTATAATCAAGCTATAAACGAAGAATAAGCTATAAAGCGAATAATGGTACTGCCAGATAATAAACCGATTCGATTAAATAATTCAGCGACTAATAGCGACTACTATGTTCCGGTTGAGTATCAGTGTAGATGCAGAACAACCGAAAGGAAAGCAGATTATCATAAATAAAATAGGCGTCCGAAGCCTTGCCCCGGACGCCCTCCACTAAAAAAATCCGCAGAAGTTAAAGTAAACATCCCTATTTACAATGACTATGCTCTTTGGACTTTCTTAGCGGCAAAGTTAATCATTTACTTTGATTTACCTCTTTTCCCGCCCTTGTCTTTCTTCGGGGCGAACTCAAAAACAGTCTTATAATCAGCGTCGAAAGCGACAGCCGCATCGAATGTGCTACCCGTCTTACTGCTCACGAAGCCCTTAATAATTCCGGTCTTACCATTCATCAGAAGCGTAGTAACCTGCGAATCCGATAACTCCTTTTTCGCAATAGAGCGGAAAACCGTCAGTCCGCAATTTTCATTATTGCACTTGGCGACTTTCGGGTAGAAAACCACGTTGCCGTTACCACATTTCGGACAGGGACAGTTTTGGCGGTCGTCCTTACGTTCAAAAGGCATATCCAGTAACTCGGTGGTAATTTGCGAAGCATACACCTCTATCGAACGGTGGAATGTCTCTGCATCCATTTCGCCTGTGCCGATTTTCGATAGAGCCAACTCCCAGCTTCCGGTCATGGCCACGTCAGCGATTTTCTTATCGCGGACAGCCAAATAGACCGTCAGCCCCTTGTTTGTCGGGATAAGCGTTTTCTTTTCCCGCCGGATATACTCGCGGGCAAAAAGCGTTTCAATAATTGCAGCCCGTGTTGCCGGCGTACCGATGCCGCCCTCTTTCATGGCTTCGCGTTCTTCTTCGTTTTCACACTCCTTACCTGCCGATTCCATAGAAGCAAGCAATGTCGCCTCTGTGTGTAGCGGCTTCGGCTTGGTATGCTTCTTCTGTATTTCCAAATCACGGAGGGTAAGCGTATCGCCCTCCGTCAAATCGGGCAGCACGGTTAATTCTTCGCCGTCCATTTCTTCCTGATTGGCTCCAAAAACCTCACGCCAACCAGGATGTAATGTTACGCTGCCCCTTGCAACAAAGTGTACACCTCCGGCTTCTAATGAAACGGTGGTGTTCTCTTTGTTGCAACGTTCCCCGAAGGCTTCCAACATCCGCCCGGCAACCATGTTATAAATGATTTGCTGTTCTTCGGATAATCCCGAAGCGGGATCTTCCGTAATAATCAACGCATGGTGATCGGTAACTTTCGTATCGTCCACCGGGCGGCTATTTAGCGTAGTGTCGAAACGTTTGTCGATATATCTGCCTAACAACGGATGTGAACGGAGCATAGCGACCAAGTGCGGTATTTCCTCAAATACGTCTTGGGAGATATAGCGGCTTCCGGTTCTTGGGTACGAAATCGACTTCGCTTTATACAACGCTTGCGCTATCGAGAGCGTTTTATCCGCTGAAAAACCGTGCTGCTTGTTCGCGTCTTTCTGTAAAGAAGTGAGGTCGTAAAGCAAAGGCGGTTCTTGGCGAACTTCCTTTCGTTCTACACCCGTAACCCGAAGCGTTCCGGCTGCGCGGATTGCTGTTGCCGCTTCATCTGCTGATTGGCGTTTGTCGTACTTGCTTTCGGAAAGTGTGCCAAATGCTGTTGCATCTTTTGCCGTATGCGCTTTCAGGCGGAAATAAGTCTGCGGGGTAAAATCCTTGTTCTCCATATAGCGGGAACAAATCATCGACAGCGTCGGGGTCTGCACCCGACCGAGCGACCAGATACCGCTTCCCGCGGTGATGGATAACGCTTGGCTTGCATTCAATCCGACTACATAATCCGCACGGCTGCGGGCTTGCGCCGAAAGGAATAAGTTGTCGTAATCGCTTCCGGGGCGTAGGGTTTGGAAACCGTCACGTATGGCACGGTCGGTAAGCGAGCTTATCCACAATCGGCGACAAGGAACTTTGCACCCTAAATAATTATAGATGTAGCGATGGATTAATTCGCCCTCCCGACCTGCATCGGTGCAAACAATTATTTCACTGGCGCGACTGAACAGGTCTTTAATGATGTTCAACTGTTTCATTACTCCGGGGTCGGGTTTATACTCCTTTCCCTCTTTGATTTGCCGGGGAACAAGTAAAAACTCTTTTGGCAATATCGGTAAATTCTCACGTTTGAAGCCGGTAATTCCGTAGGCTTCCGGCATGGCGAGTCCGACAAGGTGTCCGAACGCCCATGTTACGGCGTAATCGCCGCCTTCAAAATATCCGTCTTTTCGGGACGATGCGCCCAGAATCGCTGCAATACTTTTTGCCACACTGGTTTTTTCCGCTATACATACTTTCATCTGTTGATTTTTTTAGTGGATTTGTAATGAATTGATTAGCTCACTTTGCGACCACCGCCTTTCTTGGGGGCTTTTGGCGATTGTTTTTCAGCCTGTTTCTCGGCTTTCTTTTCAGCCTGCTTTTCAGTCGGGCGGGATTGACCCAGCTTCAAAGGCTCGTTACTGTGCTTGGTCGCTTCGTTGGTTTTGCCGTCATTGTTGACAGCAACTTGTGTTTTATGGCTTTCGGCAGGCGTTGCTTTTTTCGCCTGTATCGCTTTCAATTCGTCGGGGTGCTTGGAAGTATGGCGGAGACGTCCGGCTTCCGCATCAGGCCACACCCACGCATTATACTTTTGCCCTTTCTTGTCGGTGGCTTCAACCTGTTGTGCCGCGCCCTCTTTTGGCTTGGGTTGTTGCTTCTGCATACCTTCGACAAATACAGGTTCTTTGTTGAGCAACTTGGCAAACTGTTCCTCGGTCAGTTTAACGCCGCCCTGAACGGGATTAATCCAAATGCCGTCCACCTTGCGCCCTTTCTGCGGACTATCGCCTTGTTCCTGTCCTTGTTTGGTTTGACGGTCTTGTCGGTGTTGCTCCCGCTGTTCGGGCGTGAAACGGAAATCGAAATTGCGGTTGGATGCGTTGTACTGCAAGATGCGGTCGATTTTCGACGGCTCTTCACCTGCCTTAATCCGCTTGTCCATGCCTTCAACCAATACGCCTTTACCCGTTTTTAGTCCTTCCTGCTGTTCGGCAGAAAGTTCAACGCCTTTCAATTTTTGCGGAATGTTGATTTCAGAAAGCGAAACGGATTCAAAGCGATTCGTGAGTTTATCGAGCGATATGAGCGACGGCACTTTTTCGCCGCCCGGTACGTGTTCGAGGTCGAATACACGTCCGCCATTGCCGGTCTGCTTGAATTGCTCAATATCCTCTTTGGTGAAGGTAACGCCGATGAAAGGCTTCTCGAAGTCGGGCTGTTCCTGCTTCGGATGGGCTTGCACTTTGAATGAACCGTCCGGCTGCTGTTCCAATGACAGGCGGGCTTTTACGCTGTACTCTTTGCCGTCAACTTCGGTCTTAATATCGACCAGTCCGGGCGACTTATGACCGTAAGACAAGGCTTTGAGGGTATCAGCAAGCGCATCGGCAGGAATACCCAGTTTTTGAGCATCTTTCCAATCGACTTTGTTCAGGTCGAGTGCCTGATACTTTTGCTGCACTTCGGACAATTCCTTTTGCTGTCCGTCGGGCTGCACCCGGTACGGGTCAAGCACCTTGTCGTCGGGTTGCACCTTGATAATCTTGTCGAGAAACGCCGCAATGTTCACGACTGCGCTGGCAGTAACTGCATACAGTCCCGTATGGGAAGGTTTCTCGTACTGTGCCGAAAACTTCTTCATAAAATTTTCAAGCACATTTCCGTTCGGATTAATTTCTAAGAATTTATCCGAATTCTCTTTGGTCGGATCGATGGTGTTCAACTTACCGTTCTGTTCCATACCTGTGACGGCTTTCAGTTTGCCGTCCTCGCCTTGTGTCAACAACACTTTAGGCTCGTCATTTTTTACTTTACTTTCGTCCATAATTAATATGTTTTTATTCTGCATTATTATTAATGCAGAACGAAAGTAAGTCAATTCAACGGACTGATTGCAAGGAATTAAGAGGGTGGAAGCCTTTGTCTGGGGTTGTCCGGGATAAGACGAAAGTTTCCTCTGATTTGCCCCGTCTGCTTCGACTGAAAACCGTAACTTTGTGAAAAGAAAAAAATGCAGGAAGTATGGCAAAAAAGAAATTACCGGGGCATTACTGCTGGATATGCGGGGAACGCAAATCAAATGAGAGCTTTAGCGGGAAAGGGCACGCTAAACATGTCTGCAAAGAGTGTGATGCTTTGCCACTGGAGCGCAAAAATGAATTGCAAGCCCTTGATCGGCTTGCAAATGTTGCTATGAAATACCCTCGCACCCGTCAAGATTGGGATTTACTGGAAAAGTATGCCAAAAACAATAAATACCCCGAAGCGCGGGATTTCGCCTGTGCTTTGCTGGGTCAGGACAAACCGGAAGCTATATCCGAAGGGAGCGAAGATTATATACCAATGGAAGATGTGGATTTACTGCCTTTTTCGGATTTAGACGATGAATAAATTGGAACGTTATGCGTTTACTATTTCCCACATACCTCCATTATTAATATCAAGCGAACTATCAAACCTACTGCGATGAATGGCCATACATAATAGATATTTAGGGCGGCTCATTCCTACATGCGCCATCTTTAGAGTTTCTTTTTTAAATACATCCTTTTTTCGTGATGGAATATAATACACTCCTTTCAGTTGTTCCATTATGCGCTGGCTTTCGTGTTCTCCTTGATAAGATGTTTCGAGATATAATGTTGCGGTATGTGTCTCTCCTTTTACCGAATGAATTGTAGCAATTTCTATTTCAATTCCATTATGATTAAATACATTGTTGTTTTTAATTTCCTCATCCGTAGAGATATTTGTTGGCATATTAGTCAAGAACTGGCTAATGTATTGATTTGCAGAATCGACCTCAAAAGTTTTACAAAATTTTGAAATTATAAACAATCTTACTTCGCCAATTGTAGTATCGCAAAATCCTTCGCTGTTATGTATGTTTTTCGCCCATTTCGCAATGTTTGCATTAAACAGGCGAAATTCTTCAAGTGATTTGCTTGCATAACATTCCAATAAAGAAGTCTTTGTGTAGTTTCTCATGGTTTTACCATTTGAGTATTTTTTATTTGCCGTCGATAATATATGAAGTAGAGCTTCTATAATTTTGTTTGAGTAATCTTTTACGTTTGAACCATCCTGCTTTCTAAGAAATGATTTGAGGGAGTCATAATCCACCTTTTCTTTCTTCTTCACATTCTTATTGAAAGTGGGAAAATACGACTTAATAGTTAAGGAATCTGCTGATTTTGTTGAATCATTAGGACTACCAACCCAACCAATCGCCTTAATTTTGTGAGAAAAATTTCCCGTAATTATCATTTCTTCTTTGGCTTTATCCCATATTGTTTGTGAAGCTATTTCTTTTGCTTGTATGAGTTCACAAAACTTAGGCAGTACAGTTGAGGGATTGTCAAAAACAATAATTATTGAGGACAAAGAACTAATGGATGGATTTGCAACAAGCACATCATTTTTTTCAAGGCAAACGCTACGCAAAATTTTGGCAATATTTTCCCCAAATCGTTTACTCCCATTTATTTCCAAAGGATTCACTGGCTGCCATATTTCATCAGATTTGATTTTATTGAATATTGCCTGATGGTGGTCTCCAAAGCACTGAATTATAGTTTTTTCTGAATCAAATACTGTTTTAATTATATCTGTTTGATGTTGGTCTGTATCTTGCATTTCATCTATAAACAGATATTTGAAACGAGAAGAAATAGCTTTTTTTATTTCGGGCATTTCCAACGTGTAAGCTGTTGAAAATGTGTATGCGTCATGGTAATTGATAGAGGAATAATAGTTATAGACATTTAGAATAATACCTATAGTTAGTTTTCTCATTTCGTCTTTTTCTCCTTTGCTCCAATCTGTATAATTTTTCCCTTTTCTTGGTTTGTTAAAACTGATTTCTGAATTATTACTTATGTCAATCAATTGAAAGTCAGAATCCTTTTTTATAAATAAACGAATATTATTTAAAAGACCATTATTGCTCAAAAAATAATTCCACATCCTTTTATACAAATCATTATTACTATTTTTTATGGCATTTAATTTCATCTTGAAACTTCTATCTAAGTTTTTCAGATAAGCGTCATTGGATATTTGAGAAGGTTTTTTTTGAAATTTAATTGAAAAATATGGTATAGCCAAGAATTTATCTACGAAAGACTGTATTGTTCCAAAATGATTTGGGTATCTGAACAGTACATCTGCCTTATGGCCCAATTTATTCTTGATTTCATCAATGCCCACATTGGTATGTGTAAGAACACATATCCCTTGATTATTGGGTAGGGGCATACGATTGGCTAATATAATTAGTTTTGCTAAAAGCGTGGTCGTTTTTCCACTTCCGGGACATGCTTTTACATCGCGGCTTTCGTTACATTCTATTATGTCGATTTTATCCGTCTCGAAATATGGCTTGCCTTTGAGTAGAACTGAATGTGCATATTGTATTTCTTCCGGTTTAGCAAATTTAGGCATACTATTCAGGATTTTCGGGTTTTACAATAATTGACTCCGTTACATAGTAAATAGCATCTACGATGTATTTTAAATATGGGTCAGAAGAAATTAAATCTGTGAGATTTATTCCTGCTTCTTTTTCTCTTGCTAAAATTTGAGCCAAATATTGGGCAACAATTGCTTTGGAAACTGCACCATTGCAAATAGGCTGAAAAACATCATAAATATGCTGTTTTTCGGTTAGAGTATCCGCACTATACAATCCATCAGCCTTGTCTTTTATTGTGCTAAAATCATCATCAGTTACATTAAAATAAGGATTTGATTTCTCAATTCTTGCTAACTCGACAGCCTGATATAAATATTTGTATAATTTACCGGAAGCAAGCTCATATTCTAAAGTCCATTGTTCAGGAAGATATATTTTGACGGGTAGCTTATCGTTCCATTGGCTTTCTATTCGCCCCTTTTTATTATTCCTTAAAGAAGTTAACAATGTTTCGTCCAATGCCTTTTGAGGTTCTGCATCGAAAACTTGTAATAGTTGCTCTTTGATGGACGGTTGCCCTGTTGGTTGATTAGGAAAGCGAGTAACAGTCTTATTGCTCTGTATAAAATCCCCAAATTCTGTCTTAGTTGAGAAAAATTCGGGAAGGTTGTTATAACAAATGTCTTGAGTAATCGCCATCAATTTGTCGATAAAACTTTGTTCAATAATTGTTACCGTTGGAACATCACCATCGTAATATTCAAGGCTTCTAACATCCAAATCCGATAGAATAGCAATATTAATGTCAAATTTGGGTGTTTCTTTCCTTACAAATATGTTTGCATAACGCTTAAATGCTGTACTTCCTACATTAACTATAGAAACGCCATACCTATGTAATGGTCGTTCTATAATCTCGGCAATGGTTGGAATAAGCAAATTTTCGGCATCACCCTCAACAATAATAACACCTTTTGCGAAAAAAAGATTAGCCTTAGTTGCGTCTAAAAAGCGTTCTAAAAATCTATAATCGGATGGATTCAGATTAGTATGTTCTTCTCCCATCGGGAAAACGTGATTTTCATTACATACGATTAGGCTGTTTAAATCTATCTTGGACGCTAAAGTAGTACTGTGTGTCGTAAGAATAAATTGACCGTATTGCTTATGGGTATTGATGAAATCTATTAATCGTAATTGGTATTGCGGGTGTAAATGTGCTTCCAACTCTTCAATTAAAGTCAATTTTAAGCCTGAATTTGCATCTTCAAACAACAATAATTCTGCTGCAATAAATAGTAGATTTAATGACCCCAAACCGGATTTGTTTTTTTCCAGTATTAAATCTAATTGCCTCAGAATGTCCACAAGGTCATTACCTGTAAGCGTAATTCCTGCTTTTCTTGCATCTTTCCCCAACAAAAATTTTTCACCAAGTAACCGATTTATTGTTTCTGTAATTTCTTTCCCTTTTTCTGTTTTTGCCAAATCAAAAAAATCGTCGATGTTCTCTTTTAATGCGTTGTATTTATCTTCAAGCTCATGTCTGATTTCATTCCCGTCGGCATCTTTTGCTTTCTTGAAAATCGAATGTGATTTTAATATTTGAGCTAATCGTGATTTGTTTCCATGTGTCATTTCGGAAAGCGCATCCCTTAAAGGTTTTAAATATACTACACGCAATAGGTCTCGCGCCTCTCCTTCAATATAACTGCCTTCCATGTCAATTCCCGCCCGGACATATTGATAAATTGAATTGTCTTTCATTCGAGCATACAACCAAACCTTTAAAACATATTCTTTACTCTTATCTTCTCTTTCTTCAAAACCAATCCATTCAAGAAAATGCCCCGCTTCGGAATCGGAAAAACCCTTGAATGTACATTCGATTTTCATTTCCATTGCTCGCCGCTTCGTGACACAATCTTGATGGAAATCTTTTTCTTCCACCTGAATGTATTCTAAACTTTGAGTCCTTAAAACATATCGTATAGCATCTACAATAGTGGTCTTGCCAGAATCATTTTCACCGACAAGAACATTAACACCATCCCTAAACTGTACTTTTAGTCCGGGTTCAGAAGATTCAAAAGTATCACCACCAGTTCCGTATTTTCGGAAGTTCCAAAGTTTCAATTCGTGTAAATACATATTATCAATCTCTTTTTTTCTTTGTAGAAACAAGCAAGTCTTTCACATCAATTTTTAACGCATTAGCAATCTTTACCAATGTTTCAAGCGATGGTTGCGATACATTTGAACACCAGCGTGAAACAGTTGCTTCATTCTTTCCTAATATTTCCGCCAACCATTTTCCGGTCTTATTCTGCTCTACTAATGCGATTTTTAACCTATTTATCTGTTTCATTAGTCAATTTTTTGATGTATTTTGCAAAGGTAATGATTTGCATCGAATTGTTTAGCGCAAATAGCCTTTTAGTTATCAGCTTTTTAGTAAATCAAAAAAAGCCGAGCAAAATGCTCGGCTTAAAACATGCGCTGTTCTAATTATTATACCTCTTCCCTCGGCAACAAATGGCAAAGGTCGGGGTCATCCTTAATACGCTGAATCTCGATTTCAACAATTTGCTTCACTTCGGATTTGATCCGGTCGTAATTCTCTTTTATCTGCTCCTTCATTCTATCAACCCCACTTTCATCCGTAAAGTCGGCAATAACCGGAATCTTTTTATAAGCCTTCGTTTCGGCGGCTACCCGCTCGTTATCGACAACGATTTCCGCATGGAAAATCTTCTGCTCGATACGCTCGTCAAAATTGTCCGCCACTGCGCCGACAAACATACCCTGTGTAAGATTGGAAATCTTACTGGCGGGAATCAACGAATCCATTTGTGTAGAAATAGACGTTGATTTATCGTTCCGGTTTATCGTCATGGACTGTCGTTTTTGTAGGACTTTTCCGAAGCGGTCGGACAAAGTTTTAGCCGTATCGCCAACAACTTGCCCACTGAAAATATTACCGACCGTGTTCATCACGACAGCGGCTTCTTTGTCGCCATAGTCGCGTTTTAGCTGCGAAAAGTCCTGAAAACCGAGTAGCACAGCAACCTTGTTGCTTCGTGCTGTGGCGATTAAGTTGTCAAGCCCCTTAAAATAGATGGTCGGCAACTCGTCGATAATTACAGAACTCTTTAACTGACCTTTCTTGTTTATCAACTTCACGATACGGGAATTATATAATCCCAATGCCGCCCCGTATATGCTCTGCCTATCGGGATTGTTCCCAACCACAAGTATTTTCGGGTCTTCCGGGTTGTTAATATCCAGCGAAAATTCATCACCCGACATAACCCAATAAAGAGCAGGTGAAATCATCCGCGAAAGCGGGATTTTCGCACTTGCGATCTGCCCCTGCAACTGTTCAGCAGCCCCACCGAGCCACGCATCCATAAAGGGAGAAAGGTAGTTTTCGAGTTCCGGGTAAGAGGTCAGAACGGGGAAAATTTTCTCGTAGGGCTTGTTGAGCAATTCTATCGCATGGGGAAACGTACAATACTTTCCGCCCTCGTAAATGCGGAGAAACCAGATTATAGCTGCGAACAAAATAATCGGACTCTCTACAAAGAAATCGCCCTGCTTGCTCACCCAAGTTCGATTGAGGTTGAGCATAATCGTGTAGCTACTCTCGTATGCGTCCGATATATCTTCCATAAACGCCGGATTGAGCGGATTGCAACGATGCGAACGCGAAGGGTCGTCAAAATTAATCACGTAAAATGTGGGAGTTTTGGCGTAACCCTCACGGTTATTGAGCAAATGATTGTAAGCGATTGTCGATAAATCGGGGAATTTAAAGTCGTAGATATAAGCCGAATAGCCCTTTTCTATTTGCTGTTTAATGTAAGAGTTTACGATAGCGTAGGACTTGCCGGAGCCGGGTGTACCCAGCACAATACTTGCCCTGAAGGGATTTACGATATTGACCCAACCGTTGTGCAACTTCTTCTTATACCAAAAACGCGAAGGTAGGTTAATAGAATATTCATTTGTAATCAAGCGCGTTTCTTGCATAAACGATTCGTTCTCTGTATTGAACACGTCATCGAACATATTGCTTTTGAGTAAGCGGGACATCCATATTCCGCCCATTAACATAAAGATATATCCTACCGTCATGGTGAATATGTACAATCCTGCCCGACCTTCCGCCGGAAACGGCAACGCCAATAACCACCAGTTGAGAAAAAACAGGATAAATCCCGAAACAAGGCATACGATAATTTTTGGCCAAGTGATTTTCTCATCTTTAACTCCCTTTGTACCGAGACAGGAAAGGGCAAGGAAAACCACCGCAAAAAATTTCGTCCAGAGAATATTGGTAAACAGTCCGGCGGTATTATTGAAATTCATCAGGATTTTATCGACCACGCCGACATCAATCCCCCAATACTTTACCGCCTCATAGCAGTACCAATAAATGTTTATCACTACGAACAGTATCGACAATGCCCGCATAAAGTCCATGACCTTAGCCAAGCCTCTCAAATCATCTTCATTTTGCATAATCTTAAAAATTAAATTGTTTATTTTTTTACAGTAAAAAGAATAATAGAAAGCACTGTGTGCCTTACATCTGTCTGCCGTAACGCCGTTTTTTCTTCTTCCGACGTTTGGGTACAGGCTGATTGTCATTCTGTCCTTCTTCCGGTGTAAGGAAAGAGAACAGGTTGCCCGCCGCTTCGGTCGCGGCGGGTAGATCGGGCGTTGGAGTCTTAGCCTTGTCGTCCGGTGCAGGAACATTCCGTAGATTATTGGTAGTTTGTGGAACCGGTGTATGCAGATCCTCGCGGGGCGAATTATCTGCAAAGCGTTCGTTCAGGGCGTTCGCTGAAAATTCTTTACCCATACGCGAACCGTTCAATACCGTCCGGGTATTGTGGTCGATAAAAGTTGCGCCATAGATACGCCCGGTATCGTTCCGCCGGAGTACCATATCAATACCTTTGCCTCGTAAAGCTGTTCGTAAGTCGCTTTCCGTCCGGGAAGTTTTAAGGGCTTCGGCTATGATGGCTTTCGTTTTATCAGCCATACGTTCGGACTTTATCGCTTCACCGGAGCGTTTCATTTTTTGCTCTAATAGCTCAACACCCTGCGACTTCCCGAAGAGAGAAGATTTCAGCGGCTTGCCCGCACGATTACCGTCCGCATCCAACGCCGAATAAACCAATCCGGTGTACTTGTTACCGTTATTGCTTCCCTCGACTTTCTCTATACCTATATTATATAAGGAGAGAAGGGCACGGTATTCGGTCAGCGATTGGAAACGGTACATTTCCGAAAGCGGTTTAATGACATTGGCGACTTGCCGTTTCAGGTTGCCCGCCTGTACATCCACCGGAGATAGTTGCCATGCTTCTTTCTGGCTTTCCCCTTTGGGGTGAAGACCGTACTTCTTTTCCAAAGCGTCTGTAATCTTCCGGCTTCGTTCGTAATCCTTGCTGTCGCTGATAATAGAACCGTCGCCACGTACACGGGTAGAAATAATGTGTACATGCTGGCGATCTATATCTTCATGCTTAAAAATCATATACGGCTGTCTACCGAATCCCATTTTTTCGAGATATTCCCGCGAAATATCCACAAGCTGGGTATCGGTCAGACGGTCGTCGGGGTGCGGATTAAGCGAAATATGGATTACGGGTTTGCCTGTTTTTATCTGCGAAGGCATTGCCTGCTCAAAATCCCGCACACAATCCGACACCCGGAACTGACCGTCAAAGGGGACAAATACCCGGTTTATTTCCAGTATTTGTCCTTTCCCGTTATCAATCTTATCCTGATTGTAAGCCAACGCGCCGTACAAATTGCTGCCCTTATGAATATCCGCTACCATAATTTTACGGCTGTTCGGGCAAAAGTTTTCCCTTAAACTCTTCGCACAAATGCAAAACCTCGCGTCCGATTTTCGATAATTCTATTGTCTCCTGCTCTAATTTATAAAGCAATGACAACGCTTTTTTCTCCCCGAAAGTGGTGTGAAGTTGCTTAACCGTTTGGTTATAATTCACACCAACGCTTCGGATTTGTCCGTAAAACGCCGATAGTTTCATCACAAAATCGACCGCCGACGAATCGGTTTTCACTACCCGGAACTCTTCGGAAAATATACGGGCTGCTATAAAACCGGATAGCGAAGCTACGCCCGACTGTTCGTACATGGTAAGAAAGTCGGCGTACTGCGTATCGGTCAGGTTCACGGTCAGGCGGCGAAACGCCGGATTCTCTTTAGGTGGTCTGCCACCTTTACCCCGTCCGTGGGGTACATTCTTTTCTTCATTCATAACACGGATTTTTTTAGTGGGTGATGGCGTGCCACACCCGGATTAAAAATCTGTTAATCGAGGCTTGCCGAGCAAATGCGCAACCGACTTCGGAGGGTCGCGCCGCCCCCGGCAGGGCAAGGGTTGAGTGCTGCAAAACTGGTTTTGCGATGCACGAGACATACCTTGCTATTTGCCAAAATGCAAATGGTTTTTGCCGAAGCGGCAAAAGATTTACCGTAAATGATTAATCGGGAAATTGGCTTCCGATTCGGGTATCAGGTTAGAGGGAAACCTGACTTGAATGTTTGCCCGAAAACCTCGCGTAACATTTCATGCTGCAAAGTTACGGGCTAATTTAATGCGCTGTATATCAAATAGGTCAGACAAGGTCGGACAAAGGCAGCCACCCATTAGAAACATGATGTAGGTATGAAAAAATAGGCTTTTATTTGCCCCCGAAAAGTAAATATCGCTTCGTTGAAATAGCTTTTTGGGAAAGCGGAAAATTTCAAAAATGGAAATGGAATGATAGGCTTTCGTACAGTTGCACATAAGTATTGTCGTATCGAAAAATGGCAATAGGTCAATACCGATACAGATAAGAAAAAAGGCAAAGGGTCGAATCGGCAAATTAATAGATTGTCCCGAAAGGGCAAAAGCAATGGAGCAAAAAAACAAGGAAGTAAATAACGATTGACAAATAACCGTATCTCTTTACCGGTACGAACAATTAAATAATTAACGAATTAAAAAAGTAGAACAATGGAAAAGAATGTAAGCAAAAAAGAACCGAAGTATGTAGCATTCAGTACGCAAAAAGGCGGGGCGGGAAAAACTACCATTACCGTTTTGGTAGCTTCATACCTTCACTATGTGAAAGGCTACAACGTGGCCGTGATCGACTGCGACTATCCGCAGCATTCAATCTTTGAAATGAGGGAACGCGATTTTGCTATGGTCGAAAAAGACGAGTATTATAAGGGTATGCTTTTCGAGCAGTTTACCCGCTTGGGTGAGAAAAAAGCCTACCCGATTATTGAGAGTAACACTAAAGACGCTCTGAACGATGCTGAGAAATTAATCCGGGACGGGGACTATGATTTTATCTTCTTCGACCTCCCCGGCACTTTCGATAATCCCCACTTGGTATTGACCGTTGCCAGTATGGACTATATCATTTCGCCGATAGCCGCCGACCGCCTCGTATTGGAAAGCACTCTGAACTATTTGATTTCAGTAAGGGATAATATCATAAGCACCGGAAAATCAAATATCAAAGGGGTGTATCTCCTTTGGAATCTGGTCGATGGGCGAGAAAAATCAGACCTGTACGAAGTGTACGAAGCGGTTATCAAGGAGTTGGATTTTCCTGTTCTCAAAACCTTCATACCCGACAGCAAGCGATTTCGCCGCGAATTGTCCGTGAGCCATAAAGCCCTGTTCCGCTCTACACTGTTCCCGGCGGATAAATCGCTTGTCAAAGGCTCTAACCTGAATGCCCTCACCGATGAACTGTTGCACCTGTTAAAGTAATGTGATTATGGGGAAGAAAGCAGATACAAGCGGTTTAGACCCCGCATTTATCATCGGGCAGGGAAAAAAGAGCAACCGAGAGCAACAGGCGGAACCCACAGTATCGCCCGCCAGCGAACCGGAACAGGTATCGGCTCCCGTATCGGTAGAACCTATTATTGAACCGGAGCCATTACCGGAAGTGAAAGAGACACCCAAGCGCAAGCGAAGCCAATCACAAGGGTATAAGGAAACTTTCTTGAAGCGCAACGATATTAAAACCCGTCAATGCGTCTATATCAGTTACGACGTTCATGCGGTTATCGCAAAACTCGTCAGGGCTTTGGTGGACACCGGAAACGATATAACGCTGGGCGGGTATATCGACACGGTATTGACTGAACACCTGCAAGCCAACAAGGAGGAAATCAACGAGATATACCGCCAACGGCAGAACGATTTATTGTAAACTTTTAATAATTAAGACAATGGAAGAAAAAACAATGAGCCAAGGAGATAAGGCTTACTATGAAAAGCTGTTTATAAAACAGGGCGGAATGAAAACCCGGAGCGGAAAAGCAGTATATATCAGCAAAGAGTATCAACCCGTTGGCGGAATTAAGCCAGTGCATACTTGACTCTTCCAATGGGTCTA
>ERZ791875.507-NODE-507-length-41853-cov-3.266616_pt1 | contig 41853 bp, 35 predicted proteins | sample MGYA00510278_ERZ791875 | MGnify/ENA primary metagenome ERZ791875 (study PRJEB30046, sample SAMN00792078) | human gut metagenome | study: EMG produced TPA metagenomics assembly of the A metagenome-wide association study of gut microbiota in type 2...
GCATGGGAAAACCGGAATTCATCAGAATACGGTTTGCGAGCCAAAACCGCACAGGTACTATGCCTGTGCCGGATGTACGGGCGACGTGCAGTTACGGAAATTCAGCGCTTTTGTTCTGAACCCAAGGCAAAAAGAAGGGATACCCGAATCTAATCAGGTATCCTTTCTTTTCTGCTATTCATTTTACATCAGAGAGTTTATTCGTAAAATAATATATTTTAATTAATCAGATATATTCTTTGCAGCCTTTTTGATCTTTGAAAGATAAATATACGATGTCAGGATAGTCAACACTATAAAAAATAATGCGAATGGTCTCGTAAAGAATACAGTCCAATCATTGCCTGAAATAAGCAGCGTCTGCCGAATTTTTTCTTCCAAAAGCTGTCCAAGGAAGAAAGCCACAATGAGCGTAGGGAGGTTTAAAGACATTTTATTCAGTAGATATCCAATAATACCAAACCAGAACATTACCCACACATCAAACATATTGCCATTGAAAACATATGCTCCCAGAATACTAAAAACAAGAATACAAGCATATAAAGTTGAACGAGGTATGTTCGTCAGGCGGCGCACATAGCGAATGAAAACGCTACCTATCAGCAAGGTAAAAAAGTTGGAAATCAGCAGCACCGCAAAAAGAGCATAGAGCAGCGATGCATGATCTTCCATAAAACGGGGGCCCGGTACCAACCCCTTGATCATGAATCCTCCCATGATCAGAGCCGCCGCAAGGTTACCGGGAATCCCCAGCGTCACCAATGGGACCAGATTAGGGCCGTTGACGGCGTTATTGCCCGCCTCGGAAGCGGCAATCCCCTCTAAGGCTCCCTTGCCAAACAGTTCAGGCGTCTTGGACTTCTTACGCGCCCACAGATAACTCAAATAGGCTCCGACAGTCGTACCGATGCCTGGAACGATGCCTATGATGCTACCGATGAACGTGGAACGTCCGATAGTAGGTAGGCAAGTCTTGAACTCTTTGGCTGTAACCCTGTTGTCGTCCGGGTTGGAGCTAATGATGATCTTTTCCTCCTGCTCCCCACTTTTCCTCTGGGCCAAACGCTGCCGGAAATAATTTTCCGCCTGCAACAGCACTTCCGAAAAGGCCAATAGCCCAATAACCATGGGCATAAGGCTGAATCCGTCGGCCAAATCGACAATGCCGAAGGTCAACCGCATGGTACCAAATTCCGGATCGGTGCCTACTGTGGCAAGAAAAAGCCCCAAGGCTGTCGAAAGCAGGCCCCGTAGAGGATCGGCAGTGGCCGCTACGGAAATAACGACCAAAGAGAAGAGCACGACCATACTGTATTCGGGCGGGCCGATGCGCAAGGCAATAGCCGCGACGGGGGCAGCCAAGAAGATCAGCACCAAATCGGACAAAGCATCGGCCAATACAGAGGAATAAAGAGCCGTCTGCATGGCTTTTCCGCTCTTTCCTTGTCTTGCGAGCGGGTACCCGTCAAAGGTAGTGCACATAGCCTGCGGCGTACCGGGAATATTGAATAAAATAGCGGGCAGAGAACCGCCGAAATTTCCTCCCTTGGAAAGCCCCATGAGCATGGCGATTCCGGGAATCGGACCGAGATAATAGGTAAAGGGCAGGAGCAGGACGATGGCCATAGTGTCCGTCAACCCGGGGATGGACCCCATAATGGCGCCACACAAAACTCCAATAAAGGCCCAAAAGAAATTTTCCCAAGCAAAAACGAGATCCAGAGCCCCAATAATATCTTCAAGCATAGTGTTCTCCGATACGGTTGCGTACTAAAAAAGAATACCGCTTGGTAAAGGATAATTAAGAAAAAAGACAACTATCCCGTAAATAACTCCAAGCAAAAGAAGAGGCGTCAGTACAATACGTATCAAACCACGCTCGAGGAAAAAAAATATGTATATCATGCCAAATACAGCATTAGTCACAAAAAATCCGACGTACTCCGTGCTCATGATACAGACGGCGTAACTCACTATAAGAAAAAGGATACGCGGGAAAACGGAATCGGATGGATTGGAAAACGCCTTGGCCACTGCTTCCAAAGAAATATTTTTTCCTGTGGTACGCAGAGCCATAAACAGGGCTGGAATGGCAAGGAAGATGATTGTCAGGCGCGGGTACATGGCCTGCTCTTCGCCTGAGATCTGCTGTGGGATAATTACAAACCACAACAGTGCGCAAAGACAGAGGAACAGACATCCTATGAAGCGATCTATCAGCATAGGGCCCCCTTTATTCCCGGAGGAAAACCCTCCGGGAATGATTGGTACTATTGACTAGTTGCTGTCCTGCTCATTGTACTTCAGCATTTCTTGAACGGATTCAACGGAATGACGTGAAAAGGCATCATAATCCTTTCCGGAAAGGAACTGCGGGATGAATCCCGCCGCCTTCATCTTGTCCTGGAGTTCAGGATTTTTCAGGACGTTGGCAATAGCCTGTTCCCACTTGTCGCAAATGGCCTTTGGGGTCCCCTTGGGGAAGGCAAAGCCGTACATCAAAGAGGTTGCAAAGGGATATCCCATGTCACGCAGCTTGGGCACGCCGGCAATGTATGGGACTTCCGAAGTTCCCAAATTGGCCAGCACAAGCAAGTCTCCCTTGCGGGCCGCCTGATAACCGGCGGTCCCCACGCCAAGCTCACACGCGTCAATATGCCCGCCCATCAAGTCAGCCGTGGCTGGTCCGCCACTCTTATACATGACCAGCCTGAACTTGATGCCCTCGTGAATAGCCGCGGCGTGAAGAACTTCAAGAGCTTCCTGACTGGCTCCGGAACCCACGGATACGGTGCCGGGATGTGCTTTGGCGTAATCCACAAGTTCCTTCCACGTCTTATAGGGCTTATCCGGACGCGTGAGGAGCAGGCGATCCTGCGGCATATAAGCTCCTACAAAAATGATGTCATCCAAATTGTAGGCAGGAGCCTTGAGAAAATAGGTGGCCACCAGCGCATTGCCGATAGCTCCGCCAATGACGGTATATCCATCATTTTTAGCCTTCAGGCCAAAATTCAATCCGGGGATGCCGCTTCCTCCCCCCTTATTGACGATGACGAGGGGCTGCCCCAGTTCTTTGGACAGATAGTCTGCGACCATCCGAACCGAAACATCAGCCGCACCGCCCGGAGCAAAAGGAACTATACAGGTCACAGCCTTGTCGGGATACTGCGCCGACGCGGAACCTGTACCTGCCAACAACAACGCCGCCAAGAGCAACCCAAAGAAACTCTTCATGATATACCCCTTTTCATGCCAGCCGAACGAGATCGGCTTTTGGAGTTAGCGAAGAAGATAGGGAATATTGACGTACAGAGCCTGTTGAGGACATTCCACTTCACAAGGCAGACAGAACCAGCAGTTCCTGTAGTGCCCAGTGGGACCGCCACAGGACAGGCAACGCGATGCTTCGTCCCGGGCCTCCTGCTCAGTCAAATATTGCGTCGTTTCAGTGAAATCTCCGGTACCCGTGCAGAAGTGGCCCAAGCCCGTTTGACGAGGGATAGCGACGGCATTGCCGGTATCAACGGTAAAGTCGTCTACATAAGGACCGGCGTACTGACGGCCATAGAACATGTCCTGACCAGCCAAGAGACGGATGATCGAGGTAGCTGCGCGACGTCCGGAAGCCATAGCGTATACGGCGGACGAAGGCCCATGCTCCATGTCGCCGGCGGCGAAGATAGCCTTGTCTCCGAGCTGCAATGTCACGGGATCAAGGGTGACATCTCCCACAAGCTGCGTCAGCTGGCTGTCCCGTTCCTGCCCCACGGCCATAATGACGCTGTCAGCCTCTATGCTGCGGATCTCGTCGGCCTTAAAGTCAGGGTAGTCCAGACATTGCGGCGGCAGCAATTCCAGATCATGACGGCAAGACAACGCCAGTTTCCCGTTTTTGCCCTCCACTTTCACGGGTGCCCAGGTAAAAGCAAATTTGATGCCCTGCTTCCTGGCCTTGGCAATATCTTCAGCATCGGCTCGGAATGCATCAATGGTGCGGCGATAAACGATGGTAACGCTTTCCGCGCCTTGACGCATGGCCGCTTGCGCGCTGTCGAGAGCCACATATCCGCCGCCAACCACCACGACATGGCCGGACAACTTTTGACCGCCCCCTGCACGGACTTCCATAAGAAATCGGAATGCCGACAGCACGCCCGGCAATTCTTCTCCTTCAATAGACGCCTTGCGTCCGCCTCCCGCTCCCAGAGCGAGTACTACGGCATCATAACGTTGCGATAAATCATCCAATGCCTTCTGATCCACGATACGCTGGCCATAATGAAAGACAACGCCAGCCTGTTCCATGATGCCGACAGCCTCATCCAGCACGGCGTCGGGGAGTTTCCAAACGGGCAGGATATTCCGTAACACCCCTCCGGCTTTACCCTCCGCTTCATACACGCTTACGGCATGCCCCGCCTTGCGCAGATCATGAGCCGCCAATAACCCTGCCGGACCCGCTCCGATCACGGCCACCGTTTTGCCGGACGCTTCGGCGCACTCCAGCGGAAGCATCTTTTCTCCGGCAAAGAGATAACGCTTGATGCCGTTAATATTGACGGCCTGCCCGTCGACCTTGCAGCGGTTGCAGGCATGTTCGCAGGGGTGGTCGCAAATGCGGCAAATCAGCTGGGCAAATGGCAAATCCTGAGCGATTACGGCACGGGCTTCATCATCCTTCCCGCGAGCCACCAACTGCACATATCCCTGAATGTTCAGGCCCAAAGGACAGGCCGCGGAACAAGGGGCGCGATTGATCCGAATATTGTCGAGTATGCACGTCTCCGCACACTTTCCACAAAAAATACATTTCGTCTTGTCCACGACGAGGTTGTCGGTCAACGCCTCAAGAAGATTGCCGGCGCTCATGCGGTTTCCTCCATTTTGATGACAGGTGCGTATGAAACACGAATATCTTCCAAAGAATCCCCCTGGGTAAGCACGATGTGCTTCAGCCACTGGGCATCATCCTTGACGGGGTAATCCGAGCGCATATGCCACAATCCCCACCGGCTTTCCTTCCGCTCCTTGGAGGCCACGGCACTCATGGCCGCACATTGGATGATGTTTTCCACTTCATATGCCTTAAACAGATCATGCTGATTCCTGATGCATACCTCCGTACGCAGTTCACTACGGAATCTGTCCATCCACCACAGTGCCCTGTCGAGCTTGTATTCATTCTTAGGAGGCCGTACATAGTCGTTGATCAGACGGCGGACCTTGTATTCGAACTCTTCAATGGGAACCTGCCCGCCGGTTTGGGCAAGTTTGGCGTCACGATCCCGAATGACGTCCATGACCTGTTCGTCGTCAATGACGGGGTCGGCTACCGTACGGGCGTATTCCGTGGCGTTTTCCGCCGTAATCTGTCCATAGGTGAAAGCTCCGCTCAAGTGTCCCCGGGCCACCAGGGAAACGTCTCCCGCCGCATAAAGCCCCGGCACGGAACTCTCTCCGCGCTCGTTGATCCGGATGCCCGTCAGACCGTGCCCGCCGCACAGGTAACAGTCCGTCGGCCACAGCTCGATTTCTCCGGTACGGAAATCAACGCCGCGGCCCTTAAAGAAGCGCTCCTGCACGGGCCGTTCCGTGGAGAAAAGCAGTTCCTCCACTTCACGGATCTTTTCCTCGCTCAAATGGCGCATGTCGATCCGCATGGGGCCACGCAGCGCCATATGCTCCGAGTGCATGAGGTGAATCCCCGGATGATTTTCTTGAAATTCCTGTGCGAAGGCATTGAGCAAATGAGCCCCACGAGTGAGCGTGATGTACAGCAGGGGGGCGTTGATATCCTTAATGATGTAGTAAACAAGCGTATACTCGAAGCCTGAAAGCTCCGCCCCGGCGCGGTAGGCCATTACATAGCCGTCGCCGGTATTCCCGGGGAAATCGTAAACGCCATAGAGGTAGCCGTTTTCCGGCAAACCGAACCGTGCCGTACCGCCTGAGCACAAGATCACGCTCTTGGCTTTACAGACCACGATTTCCCCTGTGCGCACGTTGATCCCTACGGCACCGCAAACCCGGTCGCCATCCTTGAGCAGCCGCAGGGTCATGATCCTGTTGTACACTTCCGCGCCATACTCATGGGCCTTGGCCGCCAGAATGGTCTTGAGTTCGGGCTCCTTCATCGTGATGCAGAATTTGCCCTTGTTGTGGATCTGCAACTTGTCATATTCGCCCTTTTCATCGACGGGAAAACATACGCCCCAGTCGATGAGCTCCTGCATCACCGCCCAAGTACGCTGGGCCATGACATAGTTAACAGGTTCGTCCATGATGCCCTGACAAGCCTCGCCATTGGTCTCGACATACAATTCCGGGGTTTCTTCCGTGCCTGGAATGGAAACGATATTCATAGCGTCCATACCACGCGCGATGCAGCCGGAATATTTCATATCCCCCTTTTCAAACACGACAACTTTCTGTTTTGGATCCATCTGCTTCGCTCGGATGGCAGCCATGACGCCAGCGCTGCCGCCTCCGACGATCAACACATCTGCGCTTACGGTCAAATAAGGCTTCATTCCTCGTCTCCTCCTTTAGGATATACTGCTATGGTTATATAGAGCAGTTGTTAGGGTAAAAAAGGGGAGCATCCCCTTTTTCCGAACCTATTCCCGGAAATTGTGAAGCCGGATCAGGCCAAAGGGCTCCGTCCGAATCAAGCTCTTGCGGAACTCAACGATGGTGTCGTCATAGCTTGTTGAAACCATAAAAGAACTAATGACAGGGGCAGACACGGGCAAATCCATGATCTCCGACTCCCGCTCTGCAATCATTTCGATCTCCAAGAGTTCTCGGCTATTCAGCACGGGGAGGCGGCAATACTTTTCAATCAAAAGATAGAGGGAGAAATCTTCCAACTCTCCACTCATGGCCCTCTTCAAAGGCTCCCCAAAGGGAAGGGGGATGTAGGAAGTACTCAAGGCGACAGGGCAACGTTCTTCTCCCTGCTCTCCGCTGAACAAACGTTCTATACGCAAAAAGGAGGGGATATCTTCAGGGACGGCAAACCGTCTATCCATCTCAGCCTGGCGGGGAACTTCCTCCATGGAAAGGAGTTCGACGCTTAATGAGACATCCTGCTCGGAAAGATTCCGCCGCAGCCGATAATATTTGACGGCATTCTTGTCGATAATACTCTTGGTGACATAGGTTCCTTTTCCCTGAATACGGACGAGGTACCCCTGATGCACCATATTTTCCAAAGCTTTACGCACCGTTCCCACACTGAATCCCGTGGTCTGGGCAAATTGGCGTTCAGAAGGAAGCTGCTTTCCGGCTTGCCATTCCCCATTGACGAGCTTATCCATAATCGTTTGCTGAAGACGATAGTAGGCCGGTAACGCCTCGGCGTGTTTCTCAGAAAACTGGATATGTTTTGCTGTGTACATTCAACCATCCCTGTTTAGTGCTCTATAGCTCTACAGTTCTGATGCTGTCAAATCATTTTTCAGGAATAGCCATCTATACGTTGCGAACCTCCTCGCCATACCTTCTGACTTCGACATGCTCGACAACTTACGCTTGATTTCCAGTGTGCCAAAGTGCTATCAAGGAACCGAACCCGCCCAGCACAACTAGGAATTTTTCCTTATTTATTAAAATATGTTACGCAATAGGCGGTGCCGAGAAAAATGGAGTCCCGCCCTCGCACCACTTTTCAGCCCTTATGACAATTGTCATGAGGGCTTTTTCTTTTTCCGACAATGTTTCACCCTCTCCATGCTTCTTTCCCTCTCGTGTCGAACGTAGCTTCCCCAAAGGTCAAAGAAGGCCGCCTTTCCCATATGGCAAGGAAAGGCAGCCCGATATGGGGGAGCCCTGCCGCGGTTTTCCTAGTCTAGATTGTATTCCTTGCGGATGCATTTTTCGTTGTATTTGTACCCCCAATGCAGCTCGTTGACGCAGTGCATCAGCCGTTCGTAATTGCGTTCCTCAATAGCGTCGATGATGAGGGAGTGTTCCTCCACGGCGGCCAGATACCATTCGCGCACAAAATTTTTGCGAGGAAAATCCCACAGGCGGTTCTTGATGGGCGAGAGGATACGCTCGGCGAAGATATTGGGGGAAACTTCAAAAAAACACTGTGAAAGAGATAGTGAAGCCGATCATAGGTAACCATGTCGCCGCTCATGACCGCTTCCCTCATGTCCCCACTCAGGCGGCGCATCTTGGCTATGGTGGCCTCGGTGTACTGGTCGATGGACCCGGCGATGATGGTGTACTCCAAGGCCCCCATGATCTCGTAGAGGAAAGGGAAATCTTCCGCCTCCAGGGTATTGATGACCACCTTGCTACGGGGGTAGATAGTCAGGTAGCCTTCCGCCTCAAGGCGGATGAGCGAATCTCGCAAAGGCGTGTTGCTGATGCCGAGTTTGTGGCTGATGGCCGGAAGATCGAGCACGCTCCCGGGCAGGAGGCTCCCTTCCCGCATTTGCTGCCGGATGTACTCATACACCATCATCCTTCCCGAGACGGCAGCTGTTTCTTTCCCGGCCCGCGACGGTGCCGCCTTGGACTTCTGACGGGGATGCCGCTGTATCTTGGAAAACATATCGAGTGGGACTGCGGAACTGCCCGCCAGTGCCGTTTGTCTCGTTTCATAACCAGATAGAAAAGGAGGAACATATGAACTGGTCTGCATGGATCGCTGTTGCCATTGCCGTACTCGAAGTCATCCGTGAGGAATCGGATTAAACGGAAAACGAGGAGCACCCGATGTGTTCGGGTGTTCCTCTTCATGTTCCTCAGAAGTTTTTTTGAGCTCGCAGTGCTGTTTGGAAGGCTTGCCAAGCCTCCGCTTTATGGATACGGTCTGTGCAACGAACATAGCCATGCAGAAATAAAGTTCAATGAGTTAGGGTGATTAAACCTGAATTTCACCCTCTCCGCCACTTGGAAACTCCAAGACATCCGATAAAGTCCGAAAAGCCCTTGACCTGAATGGTTGAGGGCTTTTTCTGTGTTCAACGTTGTCTGAAAAATCCTTTTCCACGACTCTATTCGAGGTGCATTTTACCGTATCTTGATTTTCTACGTCCATCATGCTTCAGCTTGTGTACTCCTAAGACGTATCTCCACAGACTTTTTCATGATGGCTTTGTGCAACAGCCTTCTGCTTATCCTGCATCTATTCAATGGAAAGGAGCAGGAATTGTCTCACAGCTTGTTCTTCTTACGGTTGTATGCCGTAAAGGAACGATTCTATGGATAAGGCCATTGTGAAAAAAAGAAAAAAGCATTGACATAAAAGATGCCGTATTCTATTCTCTAGAAGAAGTGTAAGGGGAGTAGCTGGGTCCTTGAGACCCCGGTAGCGTCAACAGCATGGCTTTACGGCCTGGCGTTACCATCAAGTGTTTGCTTGATAAGTGAGACCTTCACGGCAGTCATGCCGTGAAGGTCTTTTTTCTTTATCAGGCATCGCCTCACATTCTGCCCACTTTCAGCGGCTGTTCAGGAACGTACACCGTCCCTGTTTTTCCATACTCAACCGTTAGGACAGAAGAATGTTTGCACGCTTTTTGCCTCAGACCGTCCCTTTTTTCGAGCTTCTGGTACAGCAGAACGCCCTCCTGCAAGAGATGTCGGAGGCGCTCGCCGTCGTCATGGACAACACGGAAGCGTCGGAGCGCCATCTGAAGCGGATCAACCTGTTGGAAGAAGAGGCGGATCGGCTCTATCGGAGCATCACTCAGCATCTCTCCCAGACGTTCATCACACCCATCGATCGTGAGGATATCCATGCGATCAACATGGCCCAGGAACGGGTGGCGGATAAGATACAGCATCTTGCCAACCGTTTTTTTGTTTCCGGGTTCATGTACCAGCGTTTTCCCGCTCAGATGATCACGGAAAGGATCCGGGGGATGCTGCGGGACACGAAGTCCATGCTGGATGAAATTTCCATGAAGAAAGAGGTGTCCGCGCACATCCATACGCTCAAATCCAGGAAGTCCGACTGTGAAATGTTCCAGTCGACCGGGCTTGCCGAGTTGATGGACAGCGAGATCGAAACCTTTGAACGCGTCAGAGAGCTCATCCTCTGGGGGCAGGTCTACGACCGCATGGAGCGCACGGTCGATGCGGTATCGGATCTCGCCGACACGCTTGAGGAGGTTGCGCTGAAGTATGTTTGACGTTTCCTTCCTCCTTATTCTGATCATCATCGTGGCGTTGATCTTCGATTTCACCAACGGCGCTCACGACTGCGCCAACGCCATCGCTACCGTGGTTTCGACCAAGGTGCTGAGCCCTCGGACTGCCGTCATCATGGCAGCCACCCTCAACCTGATCGGGGCGTTTTTAGGGACAAAGGTCGCCAACACGCTCGGATCGGGCATTGTCCACCCCGATATTGTCGCAAACTGCCAGCCGCTGGTGCTTGCGGCCCTGCTCGGGGCGATAGGCTGGAACCTGTTCACATGGCATTTCGGGATCCCCTCCTCTTCCTCACATGCGCTGATAGGAGGGCTCATGGGGGCCGCCGTGGCCTATGCCGGCTTTTCATCCCTCAACGGGGGCTCCATCCTGACCAAAATACTGCTGCCGCTGGTCCTCTCCCCTCTGGCTGGATTCGGTATGGGGCTGCTGGTCATGTTCCTCATCATGTTCCTGTGCGCAAAGTGCGCGCGGAACAAGCTCAATACGGCCTTCACGCGGCTTCAGGTGCTCTCGGCGGCGTTCATGGCGACCAGCCACGGTATGAACGATGCCCAGAAAACGATGGGGGTGATCACCCTTGCCCTCTTCATTTTCAACGAAATCGAAACGATAGCCGTCCCCCTCTGGGTCAAGTGCCTCTGTGCCGCCTTTATGGCGCTCGGTACTGCCATGGGCGGCTGGAAAATCGTCAAAACCATGGGGCATAAGATCTTCAAACTGGAACCCGTTCACGGCTTCGCCAGCGAAACGTCGGCCGCGCTGGTCATCTCCGGCGCGTCGCTCCTTGGTGCGCCGATCAGCACAACGCACACGATCACGGCCTGCATCTTCGGCGTAGGCTCGACCAAGCGCCTCACCGCCGTCCGCTGGGGGGTCGCGGGGCACCTCATCATTGCCTGGGTCCTTACCATTCCCGCTTCCGGTCTTCTGGCGGCCTGTTCCTTTTTCCTTTTAAACGCTGTGGGGTTCGCCTAGTATGCAGTATTATTTCAATGGAAATATACTGTCTGATAAAATAATATCAAATCGTATTGACATGTTCTATTTTCAAGTTTAAAAATTCACTATACCATCCGAATAATACCCAGAGAGCTGTTGTATGCCTATTCCTTCAGTCACACAAAAATTCATATGCACACTTTTTGTGTTCACAATGATCTGTGGTGTATGGCAATATGCAGCAATAGAGAATACCTTTTACTTCGAAGACAGAGAAAACATCGTATCCGAAGAAATCTGCGAATATGCCGTAACGCAGCGTATTGCTGAGCACAAGCGTTTAAATTACAATACAAATACAAGCGGCATAGAACCTCTTCTTCCGTTGCTTTCCCTCTTGCTTGGTTTTCTTCTCTACGCCCCCGTCGTCAGAAAAATCCATCTTTGCCGCCTGCAAAATGATTTTCTTCCCAAACTGTGCGACTTTCACGGGATGCTCCCACTCCCCTTCGCTCCTCCGCGCTCCCTCTCGTAAGTCTCCAGATCGGATATGGCTGAAAGAGGCTCTTTCATGCTCCCGGACACGCTTGACGCGAGAACGGCATCCGTTCCCGTGAATGAGGACCGTTTCCTCCGTCTTTTTCAGCGTGCACCCGGTCGAGGGGGCTGGACTCATGCTTTAGGACCATTTCGCATTACTTAAGAACATATTTCGGAGTGAGGAATATGGAAACCGTAAGAAAGCCGTTGAATGAAGATCGCGTAGCCTTGTTGCTTGGAAGCGTCATCTTTATCCTTGCCCTGCTCAAGTTCAGCGGGATAGACATGCTCGGCTGGGCCGTCAAAATCGGCATGTGGGTGGGCGATCCGCTTGACGCGTGGCGTCCCGCCACCAAAGGTCTTCTCCCCGGCTATGGCGCACTGTTCGCTACCTATGCCATCCTGACGGGCGCGCTGGCTTGTTGTGTGAAGCTCATGGGGAACGACGTGGTGAAGTTCGTCAAGTCCTTCACCATCATCTTCTTTATCGCCATGATTTGTTATACGCTGGGCGCTAACGCTTACATCGCGGCTAACCCCACCCAGCTCAAGGCGCAGGGGATTCCGTGGGCGCTGGGCCTGAGCACCGAGGCGGGGCTCATCCTCGCCCTCGTCATGGGCATCGTGATCAGTAACTTTATGCCGAATCTTGCGGAATCTTTGAAGGACGCCTGCCGTCCCGAGCTGTTCGTCAAGATCGCCATCGTCATCATGGGCGCGGAACTCGGCGTGAAGGCCGCCGACGCCGCCGGTTTCGCCGGGCACATCATTTTCCGGGGACTGTGCGCCATTGTTGAAGCCTATCTCCTCTACTGGTGCGTGGTCTATTACGTCGCCCGCCGGTACTTCAAGTTCAACCGCGAATGGGCGGCCCCGCTGGCGTCCGGCATCTCCATCTGCGGCGTTTCCGCCGCCATCGCCACGGGCGCGGCCATCCGCTCCCGGCCCGTCGTTCCGATCATGGTTTCCTCGCTCGTCGTGGTATTCACCTGCATCGAAATGCTGATCCTCCCCTTCATCGCGCAGCACTTCCTGACCGGAGAACCCATGGTCGCGGGCGGCTGGATGGGCCTCGCCGTCAAGTCCGACGGCGGAGCCATCGCTTCCGGCGCCATCGCCGAATCGCTGATCCTCGCCAAGGCCGCCGAAGCCGGGATCAACTGGGAACCCGGCTGGATCATCATGGTCACCACCACCGTCAAGATCTTCATCGACGTATTCATCGGCGTGTGGGCCCTGGTCCTCGCATGGGTATGGTGCACCAAGTTTGACAAGTCCGGCGACCGGACCATGCACTGGGGCGACGTGTGGGCCCGTTTCCCCCGCTTCGTGCTCGGCTATATCATCACGTTTGCCATTCTCCTCATCATCTGCCTCCAGTCCCCCGAGCTGCAGAAGACCGGCGCGAGCGTTTCCGGTACGCTGAACGCGTTCCGCGTCATCTTCTTCCTGCTCACCTTCTTCACCATCGGCATGGTGTCGAACTTCCGCAAGCTCATGGAGGAAGGCATCGGCAGACTGGCCATCGTCTATGTGGTGTGCCTGTTCGGCTTCATCATCTGGCTTGGGCTGTTCATCTCGTGGCTGTTCTTCCACGGCATGACCCCTCCTCTGGCCTCCTGATTTCACACACTGCTTAGCTAAGGAGAACGATCATGGCAGAAAAGAAGAACGACGTGAAGTTTCATGAAGAAATACAGAAGATGGAATACGAGCCCATGGACGAAACGGAACTCAAGCTCATCAAGGGCGGCATCACTTTGGGCATCGTCCTGCTTGTGGTTCTGTTCGTTGTGAGTAAATATCTTCTTCCCGGCCTTCATTAATCCTTAACACGGCGGGGGGAGAGCCAGCCTCTCCCCCCGTGGACACACCGCCATGTCTCAGTACAAGCTTGTTTACTACTCAGGGATGAACATGAACCTTGTCCAGGGCGCTTCCGAAATCGTGGAAGCGGATTCTTTCAACGACGCGCTGTCCCTCAAATGTTCATGGCCCGTTTTTGAGGCGAGGGATCACCTCTCGGCCGCCGCCCAAAATCCCGGCACCTGCGTCTACTACACGGAAATGTGGGAAGCCGTCCTGATGGACCCGAAACAGGCCTCCACCAGCCACGACTGTTACGGCGACTTTTCCGGGATGCGGTACTAGGGTCCCGCCCGCTCCAAACGGCACCCCATCCATGAAACAAGCGTAGCGGGCCGTTTCCCGCGCCCCGCGCCCGTCCTGAAGGACGCCAAAAGCCCCCGGGCCATTCTAGCCAGGGGGCTTTTGGCGTTTGTCCCGCAGGCGGCAAGGCGTCCCTCCCGATCACCCGTTTTGGAGGACTGCCTTTACTGATCGCGGATGGTTTCCGACTGTATGCCCAGGGGCACCGCCGTCACGCGCTTTTATGTGTCGACAGTCATCAACGGGTATAAAAACAAAACAACGGGAAGGAAAAAGAATCGTGTGAAGATATAAATGGATATTTCATCAGGGCATATCCATCTATTTATCCAAATAAAGACCCCATGATATGTATGCAAAACCATGTTCTGGCGAAGAAAAGCAGTCTGGAGAACAGCATACCATGTTCTTTATGGAACATATGGCATTCTCAAGACAGCGTCTCTTCTTTGCAACATTTACGGCTCCCCTACGCAATATACAAATGCATTCCAATGAACAGCTTGACACAATTATATCAATAAATCAATATGGTTATTGTAACCTATAGTTTTTGACAGTATCACTGAAAAGACTTCTTTATTTTTCCAGAAATATTTTGCACAAAAATATCTTTCATACATCAAACATACTGAAATAAAAATACTATCCACTTAAAATGCATACAAATCCCGCGTTTCGCACAATAGCGGGCATCAGGCCCGTTCTTGCTCAAAATGCTGATAAATTTTCAGTATTACAATGTATTCTGTATATTACGGCAATCCCCCCTGCCTCTTTTCTCCTCCCTCTAGCCTTCAATTATTTTCTGTGCTAGTGTCGACAATAGGTTTTTTTTTCACAATCCAACCAAGAGAGAGGAGAACATTCATGAGCTACAAGAAGATGCTTCCCCTTGTACTGGCGGCACTGCTTCTGTGGACCGTCCCCGCATCCGCCGCGCCGGAAACGACGCTGAAAGTTGCAGTGGGTGACCCCGAAGATTCCGAAATGGGTGTCGTCGGCCATGCCTTCAAGAAGTATGTGGAAGAAAAAACGGGCGGCAAAGTGGAAGTGCAGTGCTTCTACGGCGGCTCGCTGGGCGACGAAAGCGAAGCCTTCCGCAACGTTCAGAAAGGCACCCTGCCTCTGGCCATGGGCGGCATCGCCAACCTCGTGCCCTTTGAAAAGAAGCTCGGCCTGCTGACCCTGCCCTACCTGTTCGCCAACATCGACGAAGTCGTGGCCGGCACCAACGGCGCTCCCGCCGAACTGCTGAACAAGTACGCCACCAAGGCCGGGTTCCGCATCCTCACGTGGACCTACACGGACTTCCGCTACATCTCCAACTCCAAGCGCCCCATCACCAAGATGGCCGACATGCAGGGCCTGAAGTTCCGCGTGCCCCAGAGCGCCGTGCTGATCGCCGCCTATAAGGCCTTCGGCGGCAGCCCGACCCCCATCTCCTGGGCCGAAACCTTCACCGCCCTCCAGCAGGGCGTCGTGGACGGCCAGTGCTACGGCTACATCGGCTTCAAGGCCATGAAGTTCAACGAAGCCAACCAGAAATACCTCACCGAAGTCCACTACACCTATCAGCTGCAGCCTCTGGTCATCAGCGAACGCGTGTTTAAGAAGATGACCCCCGAAATGCAGAAGGTTATCGTTGACGCGGGCAAGTACGCTCAGGATGCCGTCCTGAAGTTCCAGCTCGAAAACGCCGAAGCCGCCAAGAAGGAACTCATTGCCGGCGGCCTCGTGGTTTCCCAGCTTGAAGACGAGGACCTGTGGAAGAAGGCCGCCATCGAAAAGGTGTGGCCCGAAATGGCTGACTTCGTGGGCGGCAAGGACGCCATCAACGAATACCTGAAGGCTTGCGGCAAGGACGCCTGGAAGTAATTCGTCATGAAGACATAGGGTCGGGTCTGCGGGGGCGGACCCTGCCCTCTTGAGTACGGAAGGAATCCGTGTAGCGCCGCTGGCGTCGGTCTGTTCTTGCGGAACGGCGTCAGAGGCAGGGGAACACGGATTCCTCCTGTACGGAATGTCTTCTTGCCGCGGGTTCCGCCTTTTTCCGGCCCGGCGCCCGTTCGGGGAATGCCGTCCCGCGCTTTTTAAGGATTTGGGAGGAGGAATAGCAAACGTGAAAAAAATAGTCCTGGCCCTTCTGGACCACTTCGAAAGCTATCTGTGCCAGTTCCTGCTGGTTTTCTTTGTCGTCGTCATTCTGCTCCAGATCGTCCTGCGGCAGATCAACATGTCGCTGCCGTGGACGGAAGAAATCGCCCGTTTCGCCTTTATCTGGTTCATCCTGTTCGGCGCATGTTATGCGACGCGCCTGTGCGCCCTGAACCGCGTGACGCTCCAGTTCTCCAGAGCGCCCAAATGGGTGGGCAACCTGTTCCTGTTCATCGGGGACATCATCTGGCTCTGCTTTTCGCTCATCATGGCGTGGGAAGGCTATATCGCCGTCCTCGACCTCGTGGAGTTCCCGTACGCAACCCCGGCCTTGGACTGGGATTTGGGCATGGTTTACCTTGTCTTCCCCTTGAGCTTCCTGCTGATGGCCATCCGCATCGTTCAGGTGAACGTCATCAAGTACATCCTGAAAGAAGAGATTCTTGACCCGGATCAGGAATCCATCAAAGAAAGCCAAAAGACGCTCATGGCAGAAGGAGACAAGGAATGATGGAAGCCCTTTCCCCCGCGAACATCGGCCTTCTGCTGTTCGGCATCTTCTTCGTGCTGCTCCTTATCGGCAGCCCGATCATGGTCGCCCTCGGCGTTGCGACCATGGCCTGCTTCATCGTGCTCGACATTGACCTCAGCCTGATGATCGAACGTGCCTTCGCCTCGCTGACGGCCTTCCCGCTCATGGCGTTGCCGGCATTCGTCCTAGCGGGCTCGCTCATGGAAGCGGCAGGCGTGTCCAGACGTCTCGTGCATGTCGCCGAAAACATCGTCGGCCCCACGCCCGGCGGCCTCGCGATCTCCACGACCCTGTCCTGCGTCTTCTTCGGCGCCATTTCCGGCTCCGGCCCTGCGACCACGGCCGCCGTGGGTATGCTCATGATCCCGGCCATGGCCAAGCGCGGCTATAACGTAGGCTATGCGGCCGCCGCCACCGCCACGGCGGGCGGCATCGGCATCATCATCCCGCCGAGCATCCCCATGGTCATCTACGGCGTATCCGGCCAGCAGAGCATTTCAAAAATGTTCATGGCCGGCATCATCCCGGGCATCCTCATCGCCGTCGGCCTCAGCGTCATGCACTTCTTCCTGTGCCGGAACCTCAAAACGGAAGGGCTGGACTGGTCCATGAAGACCTTCATCCACTCCCTGCGCGACGGCTTCTGGTCCATCCTCGCCCCGGTGATCATCCTTGGCGGCATCTACGCCGGTATCTTCACGCCGACGGAAGCCGCCGTCGTGGCCATTTTCTACACCATCCTCGTGGGTATCTTCATCCATAAGGAACTGACGCTGAAAAGTTTCATGGCGTCCCTCAAGACCACGTCCTGGCTGACGGGCCGCGTGCTCGTACTCGTCTTCACGGCAACGGCTTTCGGCTACCTGCTCACCTCGTACCGGATCCCGGTGGAAATCGCCAACTGGATCCTGTCCTTCACCAACAATGTGAACCTGGTGTGGTTCTTTGTGGTTATCCTCTTGCTGTTCCTCGGCATGTTTATGGAAACCCTTGCCATCATCATGCTGGTGACGCCGGTTCTGCTGCCCATTATGACAGCATACGGGGTTGATCCGATCCATTTCGGCATCATCCTCATCTGCTGCTGCGGCATCGGATTCTCCACGCCGCCCTTGGGCGAAAACATGTTCATCGCCTCCGGCATCGCCAATATTTCCCTTGAGGAAATATCCCTCAAGGCGCTGCCCCTCGTGGCGATCAACATCGCCGTCATCGCCATTCTGGTGATGTTCCCGGATATCGTGCTCTTCCTGCCCAACCTCATGGGTACCGGGCTGCAATAACTGCCGGGCGGCGGGGCCCTCCCGCCGCCTTCGCTTCACACAAGCCAATCAGAAAGAAGAGAATGCTATGAGCTGCAAAACCATCGTTTCCTTGCTGATGGCGGGGTTCTTCCTGTGCGCCGCCTCCGCTTCCGCCGCGCCCGCCGCCGCGCCGCACACAACGCTGACGATCGCCATGGGCGATCCCGAAAGCTCCGAAATGGGCGTCGTGGGCAATGCGTTCAAAAAATATGTGGAAGACAAGACCAACGGCGCCATCCAGGTTGTCTGCATTTACGGCGGTTCGCCGGGCGACGACGAAGGGGAACGTTTCCGCAAGGTCCAGAAGGGCACGCTCGACATGGCCCTTGGCGGCATCGCCAACATCGTGCCCCTTGAAAAGAAGCTGGGCCTTCTGACCCTGCCCTACCTGTTCGCCAACCTGAACGAGGTCGTGGCCGGGACCAACGGCGCCCCTGCGGAACTGCTGAACAAGTACGCCACCGAAGCCGGGTTCCGTATCCTGACGTGGACGTACACGGGATTCCGCTTCATCTCCAACGACAAGCACCCGATTACCAAACTGAGCGATATGAAGGGGTTGAAATTCCGCGTGCCTCAAAGCGCGGTCATGATCGCCACCTACAAGGCGTTCGGGGCTATCCCGTCCCTCATCCCGTGGTCCATGACCTTCAACGCCCTCCAGTCCGGCGACGTCGACGGCCAGTGTTACGGCTACATCGGCTTCCGGGCCATGAAGTTCAACGAAGCCAACCAGCGCTACCTGACCGAGGTGCACTACACCTACCATCTCCAGCCGCTGGTGATCAGCGAGCGCGTTTTCGAAAAACTGACGCCCGAAGTCCGTCAGATCCTGATCGATGCGGGCAAGTACGCGCAGGAAAAATCCCTGCTGTTCCAGGTCGAGCAGGCCGAAGCCTCCAAGCGGGAACTCGTGGCCGGAGGGCTCAAGGTTTCCCAGCTCGAAGACGAAGAGCAGTGGAAAAAAGTCGCCATTGAAAAGGTGTGGCCTGAAATGGCGGACTTCGTGGGCGGCAAGGATGCCATCAACGAATATCTGAAGGCTTGCGGCAAGCAGCCCTGGAACTAAACGACATTCCCCACAAAAAAGCCCGGACGGTTTTTGTCCGGGCTTTTTTTGCGGGAAGAGGGAAAACGCCGTTGCCCGTCTGCGGAAAGGCGTCAGGCCCGGCCCTGCTTCCAGCACCATACCTTTCCGAGTGCCATCGCGGGAATCATGGACAAGGCAGGGATAAGCGAAACCAGCGAACCCGCGAGGATAAACAGGACGCCCACCACCATGCTCACCGGAATGGCTTCCTGCAGAAAAACCAAGGCCAGCACGGGCGCGAGGGCGGGCTTGAAGAAGAAGACCAATGAGGCGGTGATCGGAGAGGTCGCCTCCATCGCCATAAAGTAGCAGGCAAAGCCCGCCCCGGTCACGCCGACGCAGATGTACAGCATCATCAGCGCGCTGAACGGGGTATACCCGGAAAGCAGGGGGATATCCGCGAAAAGGCCGAGCCCGATGTCCGCGAGAACCCCGGCGACCGCCGAGAGGCGGCTGACCGCGACGATGGCCGCCATTTCAAGGCTGGCGAACAGGAAGCTCCCGCATGTCACGACCACGCCGGAATACTTGGCGCACATTTTGGTCCCGAGCACGGCATACAGGGCGAACACCGCCGTGGACAGCAGGGTGAACGTGATGCCCGCCGTGCTGATGGACGTATCCAGAGGATTGATCAGGATAAGGATGCCGAGGCATTCCAGCACCAGCGCCATGACGTGCTGGCGCAGGATCTGCGTGCGCAGGATGAGCCCGGCGAAAACGAGCACGAACACGGGATTGCAGCTGAACAGGACGGCGACGACCGAGGCGTTCGTGTTCTCCACGGCGAGCTGATACAAGGTCATGCTGACCACAATCCCCAGAAAGCCGAGCCCGGCCAGTTTAACGAGGCTCAAGCCGTCGATCCGGACACCGCGCTTCCTGAGCATCCGCCTGGCGAACGGGATGAGGACAAGGCCGCCGATGAGAAACCGCGTGAGGTTCAACTGGACAGGATTAAACAGTCCGGCAACTTCCTTGAGCGCGATTTCCATCGTGCTGAAAAACAGCGTTGCCAGTGCAATAAACAGGTAACCTCTTTTCATAATGGCATATCCCCTTACTGCAAAACCGGCGTCCCCTCGCGCGACGGCCATTCTGGCCGTACGCCTCCGCAACGTGGGCGCCTCCTGCCTCCCGTTCGTACGCTACGCCCATTCATGCGTAAAATGAAATATACTCATGAGAAACATGCCCTTAAGTTAATGATTCGATCAGCCTGGACCACACTTTTCCCGCGGTTGCTCACCTCCGGCCTCTTCAGTTTCTTTTCCGGTCAGGCAACGTATGAAGGCATGGCCCGCGTGTGAAATCTGGCTTCGCTTTCTGGTCACCACAGCAATGGCCCGCTTCGGTATCTTATGCGTTGTCTGGAGCTCGAAGACGCTTCCCGCCCTGAGGCTCTCCTCCGCAAATCGCCGCACGGTTATGCCCACCCCCAACCCTCGCTCCGCAAAAGGCACGATCAGCACCGTCGTCGCCAGTTCGCATTCCGGGTCAAGCACAACGCCGTGCGACTGGAAAAATGCATCCAGATACGCCCGGGTGCTGGTCCCCTTTTCCGGGCACACGATAGGGAGCTTGGCAACCTCATCCGGCGAGAGCACGGAGCCTTCCAGATGGCGAAATGTGTTACCCGCGATAAACGTATCCTGAACCCTGCAAACGGGGATTATGTCCAGATCCTCGTTTTCTTCCACTGGCGAAAACACGACGCCCAGATCGATCCGGCGGGCCCGCAGCGAGGCAATCGTTTCAGGCGTCGATGCCGTGATGGTGCTGATGCGGACCTTGGGATAATCCTTATGGAACCGCTCCAGATACGGGAGCAGGAAGGCATGCATGATCATATCGGAGGAACCGATATGGATGCTCCCCCAGTCCAGATGCAGCATGGCCTGAATCTTCTTTTCCCCGATGGCGATCTGCTCGCAGGCCTGCGCAACGTGCTGGTAGAGCACTTCCCCTTCAGGCGTGAGCCGCATTCCTTTGTGCATCCGATAAAACAACGCGCAGCCGAGTACCTTTTCAAGCTGCCGTATGCACTTGCTCACCGCCGGTTGCGAAAGGAACAACGCCTTGGCCGCAAGGGTAATGCTCCCGAGCCTCGCCACGTGATAAAAGACCTTGTAGTATTCAAACGAGACGTTCATGCCCACCATCCTTGTTCAGCCGATTCCCCCTGCATTGACATGCAACAGCCCGGCAAGGCAACCCTTTTCGACAGATTGAAGGAAAAGCGCGTCTTTCCGCCGCTGCCACCCTCTTCTAGTGTGCGGATCAAAGCGGCTTCCCCCAAGCGCTGGGTTCCGCGGCCCCCAGAAAAGAACCCTCAGCAGCCGAAACAAACAGATTTCTCCTCCCCTTCCATAGCAAGGAATGCGGCTCCTCCCCACTCGAGCCATCCGTAACGCCCGCAAAGGGAAAAAGGCCGGGACCCCATGCGGACAGGCGAAAAAATTTCACTGAATCGCAAAAAAAAGCTTGCCAGCCGCCTCTGTTTTGCATATACCTCTTTTCGCGCCGAGGTGGTGGAATTGGTAGACACGCTATCTTGAGGTGGTAGTGGGAATTCCTGTGCGGGTTCGAGTCCCGCCCTCGGCACCATGAGAATATAAGCGGTTGCTTTTACAGTAACCGCTTTTCTTTTTAGGCGTTCTTGTTCCAAGTGTTACACAAAGGTGTTACATAGAGGGGCATGGACGCCTTGTCTTTATCCTCCAATATCGTGCGGCGCGGGGCTGTTTATTACATTCGGGTTAGGGTTCCCTCTGACCTGCTGGACTACTATGCCCCCAAGAAAGAGATCACCTACAGCCTCAAGACCAAAGATCCGCGTGAAGCCAAGCGGAAAGGAAATCTTGAGAGGGTGAAGATTGACCAACAGTTCGCGGAAGCCCGACGGAACGGTCAAATGACAGCGGCGACGGCGCAAGGGCAAACGACAACCGCCGCTACGTCTACCGAAAGTTCCCTGTTCCTCTCGCCTCTTGAGCTTGAACGGCTTTCTCTCCTTTACCTGCACTACGCCCTTGCGGATGATGAAGCATCCCGCGTTGTCCCAAAGTCTCCTGAAACTATCGAACGGGAACGCCAACAGGCACAGGAAAGGGAAGACCTGATACGGGAGCTTTCCGAAAAAAAGGGCATCCCCTACACGCCTCCCGCAACAGCCCCCGTTATCCGCCCTGTAGGGCTGACGGCTGAGGAAACGGACGCCAAACGCGCCTATGCCGAACGCTTCATCCATGATGCGCCTTTCTTCATAGCCAAGGGTGAAACCTACCCAGTACACCACCTTACGGATGCCTTCATAGAGCGGGAACACCTGAACATTGCCAAGGAAAACCTCGCCTACTATCAGCTTGCCCTTGCCATCATGCGGACGGAAAGCAAGGCGCAAGAGGCCATTCTCAAGAGGCTCTCCGGGGAATGGGTAGAAACACCGCTGGCGGGGGCGTCATACGCCGTTCCATCCAACATCATTTGTAGTGGTGATGTTGTTGCTGTTGGCGTCTCCCTGGACTCTACACATGAAGACAATCCCCTTTTCTCGGAAGTATGGGAACGCTACCTTGCCGAACGCAAGCCCGCCCCCAAGACAGCGCAGGACTTTGGGGCCGCTGTACGCCGCTTCATGGAGATCAACGGGGATCTGCCTGTCCAGAGCATCAAGGCGCGACATATCCGCCTGTTCAAGGACACCCTTCTTAAATGCCCTTCCCGTGTTCCTAAGGAACTTCAAAATCTTCCTATCCTCAAGGTCATCAAACGCCTTGAAAGCAGAAAGACAGAAGATCCATACCCAAAGACACTTTCCCCAAAGACCATCAATGACAAGGCACTTACGGCAATCAAGGCCGTCTTGAGCCATGCCGTTGACAATGGGTTCATTGAAACGAATCCGGCGCACCAGATACGCGCCGTTGACCCTGCACAGCACAACACCGACAATGCGGGGCCTTCCCGTATTCCTTATGACATGGACGACATCCGGGGCATTCTCTGTTCTCCCCTTTTTCAGCAAGAACAAGGCCCGCATTCCAACGGAATCGTCAAACGGCTTACACTAGAGGAGAAACGGGACTATCAGCGCCTTATCCTGTTGGGCATCTTCACAGGTGCCCGCCTTGAGGAAATAGGGCAACTAGATATTGAGGACATTCGAGAAGAGGACGGAATCACCTACATTTTCATACATGCAGACGCCGCCACAGGACGCCGCATCAAAAACAAGACATCCCGGCGCAAGGTGCCTGTACATCCTTTCTTGCTGGAGAAGGGGTTTCTACCAACCGTTCATGAAGGGGAAAGATGCGGTGGCGGTGGCGGTAAGCTCTTTCCTACCCTCACTTCAAAGACGGACACCTTGACCGCGCCTTTCTCGAAATGGTGGCGGAGATACACAATCAGCATCGGAGTCTATACGCCGCAAAAGACGTTCCATTCCTTCCGGCATACCTTCAAGCGTACCATGCGGGACGCGGGGATAGACGGGAAGCTGACGGACGCCCTCCAAGGGCACGCGGGAACCAGTATTGCCGACAGCTACGGACGGGACGCGGAAGGCATGGGGTATTCCATGCCCGTGCTGTTCCGGGCCTTGTGTGAAGGGATGGAGAAAGGAGGGCTTGAAAAGGCCGTCAAGGAAAGCCTTGCCTCTTTCACATCCTCTCCCATCCACGGCAAGAAATAGCCACCTCTCAGGGGTGTTTAATAGACACCCCTACCCAAGGTCATCTTTTTCGAAAAACGCCCATGAACACGCCCCTAACGGCGCGTTGCAGCAGGAGCCCATACCCAAGGTCATGTTTCCCCGTTCAAAGGAAAATCATGCTCGTGGGCACAGGATTTTTGAGCTTAAATGAAGGATGGAGATGGGAGGGGAGAAGGGAGGTAGGAGAGGAGAAGGGAAAAAGGGAGTCGGGGTTTGTGACCCCCTCCCAAACCCGACAAATCGGCGGGATTACCCTTGCGTGTGACCCTACGTTCCCGCCCCCTACTCCGTACAATATACGGGACAGCCCTTTTATCCAATATCAAAAGCTAGTTGGAATTAGGTTCCACCTTCGGAGAGAGACGGGGTTTCTTTCTAAAAGTTCCAAGATAGAACTATTCAACAATCACAAACAGTTAAATTAAGTCCTACCTACGGAGAGAGACGGCTTGAATTTTCAAGTTGTCGCTTTCTCAATTCTTCAATATCAAAAGCAGGTTGGAATTACCATCCACCTACGGAGAGAGACACCCCTTACAACAAGGGAGGGCGTCTACCTCATCCAACCATTTTCTTTTCTTTCGTGCTTTCTTTGGGGGGTCTTTTGCAGAAAAGACGCCTCCCTGTCCTCTTTCACGGATAGGGGGGTTCCACATGCACGGGGTGAATACAATTTTGTATTGACCTGTGCATGTGTCCTTACCACCATGCAACCTTGCGTGGGGGGTAAGGGGGGTCTTTTCCACCTTTCTTTTCTTCACTTTCAATTCCCTTAAAGAAGCTTTAAGTTTCTTTAAGTCTTTTTAAAGATCCTTTTCAATATTCTTTACTTTTCCTTATGCTTCTTAATTATGCTCCTTCTTAATCAAGATCACCTGCCTTTCAAGTAAAAAGAACCATAGCTAATGTAAGTTCTTTAAGATACCTTATGTATCCATAAAGCATCCTTTCTTTTATGGTGATTACGTGGACATAATGATTCTTAAAAATATTACATGAACTATGAGCACATAACGGAAAAGCATTTATCATAGATCACAATCATCATCTTCCTGCACCATCCCAAATTGACGGACAGAACATACCCCTTGTCCAATGAAAGGCCCCCTTGACGTACCTGTACATACGTTGAGGGGGCTTCCATTTTTTGAACACAACGCAAGGGGGAGTGTTCAATCCACATAATGGCGTCAAAGGGTATTGAACATCCAGTTCTCTTAACCAACCACCATCACCACTAGCAACATATTAAAAGGGGTATCACATCATGTCCAACAATTCCGTCATTGAAGGCGTCAAGGGTACGGTCATTGTAACCGCTGCAAGAGAAAGAGCATCCCGGTTATTGACGCTCCCTTGAATGAAGGGGGATACAGTGATTGGCGTCTTCTCATTCCCCACGGCTACATAACCCTATCGGAAGCGGTGAAGCGTTTCGGTTGCGGGCTGTCTTTGAGTGCTTTGATGAAAATCATGGATGCCGCAAAGGTTCCTACGCACACCCTCCACATCCTCAAGAATGAAGGTGTGGTTGCCCCTGAAACCGATGTTGTCGAGGTCTTCCCTGTCTACCGTCTTCTTTGCCTGCCTCAGACTGCGGAGTATCAACGCCTTGAACGTGAGAACGGGTACGGCAGCGGCGTTTTGATTCCAGACGGTACTACGGAGAACCGGGGGGAGTCCGCCACCACAGCCGACGCCACAGCCGACGCCGCTACCCCCTATTACATCTTTGACGGCATTGACCCTATCACCGCCACCCTCGTTAATACCTTTTCCGCTAGATTGGCAATGCAAAACTTCCTCCATGACGTCAGGGAGCGTCCCTTCCATACGTATGACTTCACGCACCCCTTGTTCAAAGACAATGGACATGGCGGTCTGTTGCGCGGGTTCGACGTGCGGAAGGCATGGAAGCAGCACAAGATCGACGTGTTGATGCGGCGACAGGGGTAACGTAACAGTAATATGGCAAGGGGGTCATGATTCGTGATACCCTTTCCGCAACCATCAATCTCCCCCCAATGTGAGGAGGGAATGGAAATCCTGTGCATATCAAAGACCTGCATGGGATGTCTGTTCCCTCCTCTATTTTTTTGTTACCGATTGATAACAATCAACTGAATAAATCGATTTTGTTGGTGAGCGTGCCTTCTTCCCCCAACGATGAGGGCGGATGAGACGCCCACAGTTTTGTATTCGTCTCACGGGGTACATTCGTAACCTGCTGGAATCTAATGGTTTCACTGAATCCAATTTTGGATTGAGTGAATATATAGACTCCACAGGACGCACTCTTCCCATGTACATCACGTGAGCCGGGACGGTTTTGGAGCCTTTGAAATTCAAGGCTCCTAGCCCAACATCTGGAATGATGAGGTTGATGTTGAGGACTGCTAAGATTTCAGGAGTCCTATCCTTGCCGGGGTAAGGAGAGGCATAATCACCCCTGCCCCCTCCCCGCCGTCACGTCCAGCCTTCAGGTAGCCGAGGCGTTTGGGAAGGAACACAAACATGTTATGAGAGACATTCGTAATCTGTTGGAATCCGACGATTTCAACCAGTCCAAAATTGGACTGGTTCATTACATGGACGCAAAAGGTGAAGAACGCCCCATGTCATGCGGGATATTCGTGAAATACTTTCCAAATGTTCTCAGTATCTTGGAGCCAGCAATTTTGCGGCCGCCTCCTACAAGTCCAAGCAGAACAGGAAATGCCCATGTACTGCTTTCCAAAGACGGCTTCACGTGATGGTGGACATGGGCGGCTTCACCGGAGCCAAGGCACGCGCGCTCCCTCTCTCGATCTCTCCCTCTCTTTTTTTCCGTCAAAAACCATGTGCCCACGAGCATCTTTTGCCCATGAACGAGGAAACATGACCCACGCCCTGCCATGACGTTTTCGAGGGCGTCTCATGGGCGTTTTTGAGGAAACATGACCTTGGGTAAGGGGAGGCCGTAAAGCGTGCGTGAAACAGACCGTTTTCCCCCTATGGCTGGAGGGGGATGATAAGGACGGGCCGGGGATGAGAGGATGCGGGGGTAGTGGCGGTAGCGGCGGCGGACGTGGAAGGGAGTCGTGACTGATGACCCCTTGACATTTCCCGGCCTTTCCCCGATTTTTGAACCCCCTAATCTTCGAAGGCGTGACCGACGCCTCCCCCCGCCCCCAAGCGGGAAGGAAAGAACGGTTTCTTGTTTCAGCAGCCACCAACGCGCTACAGGTGCATCCTGTGGACGTGGTTACATATTGGCGGAAACAACGTCCTGATGTTCGTGAGACTCAGGCGGCTTTCGAAGAGCCGGGGAGCGTTGTTCCGCCTTTTCTTTTGCCTATACGGTAAATCACCGTAATTGAAATCATTTGGAAATTTCTAAAAACTTTCAACACAGGAGAGAACCACCGCCGCCGCTCAATCCCCTCGCATCACCACGACAACGCATCCCGGACATATAGGGCCGTGCCTCTCAATCCCTGAATCCCCCAAATCTTCGAGGCCCCCATGATCAATCTTTTCCGTTTTCTTCATTCGTCACGTTGGCTAAGGCTCCGGTATCACGTCCTCCGTTCTTTACATTCCTTCATCTCCCTCGCCGCTTGCCGTTGGCTTCCCGCCGCCGTCGCGGTCGTCTTCCTTGGTGCCTTGCTGGTGTTACCTGCCCTCTACATTGCGCAAGGGGGTATTCACTAATGACCGCCACCACCACACAGTACGCCAGCCCCGCCCCCGCATCATCCAGCGGAGGGTCTACGGCAACCTTCCGCACCATACGCCGGACGTTCTGGACAGATCCCTACATCGAATCCATGCCGCCCGCCCGGAAGCTCCTGTACATCTACCTGTTCACGTCTCCGCACACGAACAACCTTGGAGTCCTGAACACGACCACCCGCCTCATCGCCTTTGAAACGGGCATGACTGAGGATGAGGTCAAGGAACACCTAAACGTCCTTGAACAGCAAGACGGTAAGGTTGCCCTTGATGATGGTAGCTGTGGCGGCGGCCTCTCCATCCTCGTGGTCAACTTCATCAAGCACCAGTGCACGACCTCCCCCAAGCTGGTCATGTCCCTCCGCGCCTTGTTCAGGGGCGTTGAATCCGAAAAAATCAGGGCGGTCTTGATAGCCAAGAATCCCCACCTGTTAGACGGTATGGATACGGTATCCGGTACCCTATCCATACGTTCCGGGGAAATAGATCAAGATCAAATACAAGAGAATAAGAAAAGAGAAGAGATCAGATCTTTTCCTTGCAGTGGTGGTGATGAAGAGAGGGGGAAGAGGGGAAGACAGGGAAAGGGGGACGATATTGTCGCACCCCTTCTGCCGCCGCAGCTCCTCAACACGGACCCCCCGAAGCAGGACAGGAAAGGGTACGTACAGTATACGCCCCCTTCCGCCTCCCCCTTCCCCCTTGCCGTTGCGGTGGAGGTTGACGACCGCCTCCAAGACATCCCTCTCGACCTCTTGGAAGCCTTGCAACGGGACTATCCAACCATCGACGTTTCAAAGGAGATTGATAGGGCTAGGGAATGGGCTAGGAACCATACGTCACCCGAGAAGCCTTTACGCAACGCATGGCGTTTCATCACGGCATGGCTGAGGAATGCCGTTGCAGCGGCGGCGGTGGTGACGAAAGGAGCGGCGACAGCGACGACAGCCCCCGCGAACACCTGCCCTGTCCCTACCACCAGCGGAAAAGAAAGGGGGCGGCGGCCTCTACTTCAAACATGCTCCAAAACTGCCCACAGGCTGGACGACTGGACGTCTGAAAAGAAAAACATGACCCACGGTAAGGGGCAGGTCACAGACCCCCCTGAAAGGGCATGTTCATGGGCACAGCCACAGAAGGAGACGGTCGTGGTGGCGGGGTCGCTATTCCCTACCCCTGAACAGCTTGAAGAAAACGCACAACGCGGGCTTGCTTTCCTTGCGCGCTGGAAGAAGGAGCACGGCTATGCATTCGCGTAACGATGCCCCCATCACCACAACAGCGGCGACGGCTGCGGTGTGGAAGGACGCTATGTTCCTTTTTCCTCCTCTGGTGGAGCAAGACCCCTGCCTTATCCTTTCGGGCTATGTGGGAAGGTACGCCTCCATCATGAAAAAAAAGAAAAAGTAGGAGTAGCAGAAGAGGCTACCCCTCCTCCTGTTATCGCCGTTGCTCCTGATGCATCCCATCCTTTCCCGACAGAACGACAGCTTGTCGAGGAGCTTACACAACGTAAACGTGGGGAACGGCGGCGACGGCGCACAGGAGGATGCAACGGGCGTAAATCTCTTGACATCCTTATGGAAGTTCTTGGGGATACAAAGGCCGTCTTGTCACTGATTCAAATGAAAGGAGGAACTGGTTTCGACGTCCCCCTTGGGGTAACGCCACAGGGCCGCCGGAACATACGCCAGCTTGAGGAAACGCTAGGGAAGGAACCTACGCGAAAACTCATTGCTTTTGCAGGAGGGGCACGCCTTTACATCCCTAAAGTGACCTACCTTGGAACGGACACGCGAAGCCGGGAGATATGCCTTGAACGGGACAGAATGGCAAAAGAACACCCTGACATGTCCGAACGGAAACTTACCGATATTTTAGCCTTGAAGTACCGCGTAACGAGCAGACACATCTGGAGGGTACTAAAGCAGTATTATGAATTTGTTGAGCCGGACAATACCGACAACGGCGGTAGTGAATAGTGCGTAGGGAGAATCAGGAGGCACCCCAAGCCGCTCAAAAGTGGTGGCGTCCTACCATCTTTTAATGCTTCCGTGCGGTTAGTGTGGGTTCGGTTCCCTTTTTGCAAAGGAGGGGGGGCGTCGGGGATGGTATCCACACTCTGAATCAATCAGCTTGGTTACTGGAGGGGTGTGGGGAGGAGGGGGTCTACAATGTGGACGCCCTTTCCTCTGACTACCCAATTGGTAGGGTGGGTGAATTTATTGGAAAAATGTGAAGGGGCTTACGTTATCATGATGATACGCAGTTCCCCCCATGCCCTCCCCGCCGCTCTCATGGTGGCAGACTGTGGACGCTCTAAAGAATCGGGCGCGTGCGGTTCATTATATAAGGGCAAAAATACGCACAGACGGCACGGGGAACAAGTACGAGGAAAAGGAAGAGGGGGAGACGTTAACCGCTTCTTCCTCCTCCTGTACACCAAACCCATCCTTGACCAACGACACCGTAGCCCCCTGCAAAAACAAAAGTGCCGTCAGACAGTCGGAAGCTGTGACGGCACATTTGCAGGTTGTCTGCTTAGATGCATAAACCGAGCGGTCAGGGACAAGGCACAACAAGCACCATGCCCAAGCCGGGGGAGTGTTCGCACACTTCCTCGGCTCCTTTGCGGTACTCTTGCCTTGAGTAGTGAGACTGTGTAGGCTGCGTTCTTGTGGGGCGCGCCTCCCGAAAAGGGGGGTACCCCATGAAACACTTCCTGCGGGACGTTGCGGCGCTTGCGCTGGCTGACGTCATAGCGGCTGTGGTGGTTCGCATCTTGCTGAACCTCTAACGCAGTTGCCCCGGTAGGAAGTGAGGTTCCTAGCCGGGGCGCAAACACTGATGTTCTGAACATCGGGGGACGTGTCCCACATCGGGACGGTAGGCGTTGGCTCGCTTGCCGTCCCACTTGTTTTTAGGGTAGTTGGAGTTTTGAAAAAGTCAACAATTTTTTCAAACATCCTTGCTATGTCCTACATCTCCTATGCGCTTCAAATGCTCATAGACCGTCTGCCTTGATACCCCATACTCACGCGCCAGCCTAGCCACCTTTTCGCCGTTCTCTTCAACACGCTTGCGTAGTTCCGCCGCTTGTTCAGGGGTGAGGCTAGGCTTGCGGCCTTTATATTTCCCTGCGGCCTTGGCAATAGCGATTCCTTCCCTCTGCCTCTCTCGAATCATGGCGCGTTCAAACTCCGCTACTGAGCCGATAAGTTGAAGCTGTAGGCGTTGGAAAGGGTTTTCCTTGTCGGGGGTGAAGGTCAAATTTTCCTTGTGGAACTTCACAGACACGCCCCGCCCCGTGAGGTCTGAAAGAAGAGAAAGCAAGTCCTGCATGTTCCGCGCAAGGCGGTCTATGCTGTGGACATGAAGGGTATCGCCGTCCCTCACCACTTCAAGGCAACGCTCCAAGGCGGGGCGGTGTACGTCCTTCCCACTGGCCTTGTCCTCAAACACCTTGTTGAGGTTCAAACCGTCAAAGGCTGATTCCTGCCGTGCCGTGTTCTGGTCAACCCCGCTGACTCGGATATAGCCTATGTCCATTCCCTTGCCTCCTTTCCGTCAAACTTTCAAAGTGTCAGGATAGAGTCTATAACCTCTAGAAAGAAGTGTCAAGAAATACTAAAAAGAATCCTATTCTGACATAAAAAGTGTCAACCCATTTTGTCAGATTGGTGTATACTCTATATTGACATTTCAAATAACGCTTGACGAAAAGAGGAAGACCGGAAAGAGTCTTTCAACAAACTGTTACACAGCTAACACCTTATTGATAAGAACGCTTGTATTTTCAGTGAATTGTGGAGAATCATTTTTTCTCCCGCCCTCGGCACCATATCGAAGTTCGGTAAAGCCCGTTAAGGTTCACAAAGCCTTGGCGGGCTTTACTTTTATGCTGTTTGCATGTTCATAGGCGTTCGCTGGAGTCGTGTACATCCGCCCTTTTTGCTGGTATTCTCGCTGGCATCTTTCCATACCAGCAAAAGCCGCAAAAACGGATACCAAGCTCAGAGCGTTGAAGCCCTCCGGCAAGGTTCAAAAGCTCTCGGACTGTGACGGGCTGTACATCCATGTCTCACCTGCCGGGGGAAAGCTCTGGAGGCTCTTCTACCGTTTTGACGGCAAACAGAAGACTCTTGCCCTTGGCAAGTACCCAGAAGTCAGCCTTGCCGAAGCCAGAAAAAGGCGTGACTAAGCACGGGCTCTGAATGAGTCCTGCCCCTAGCTCCTCCTCTTCCGCTGTTCTCTATCTCCACAAATAAAAAAGAGTTGCGGCCTCATTCCACAACTCTTTTTTCAATCCCATTCCGCATGCCGCAGGCATTGACGGAGCAATACCGCCACATCACGGCCGGTTTCCTTTATCATGTTCCAGCCAGTAGTGCAGTGCCGCGCAAATGGAATCCATATCCATAGGCTTGTTAAAATGCGTGTTCATGCCGCACTGCAGGGATCGTTGGATGTCGTCCGCAAAGGCGTTCGCGGACAGGGCGAAAATCGGAATACGCCGCGCGTCTTCCCTTGTCATGCCGCGTATGTGCCGTGTGGCTTCAAGGCCGTCCATGACCGGCATACGGACATCCATCAGGATAGCGGCGTATTCCCCCGGTTCGGATTCCGCAAAGCGCTCCACCGCAACCTTGCCGTTCTCGGCCCAGACGACGGAGAGATTACTTGACTCCAGAAGCGTTTTGAGGATCTCGGCATTCAGATCGTTATCTTCGGCAATCAGGATCTTTTCACGGTTAAAACGGACTTCCTCCGGCATGGCCGGAACATCAAAGGCGTGCCTATGATGGGTCACCACCAAGAGCATATCACGCAGATGCTCCCGCAATACGGGCTTGTTGATAAAATAATCCACGCCGGCGGTACGGGCAGGGGCTTCCATCTCCCTCCAATCACAGGCCGACATGGCGATGGGGGTCGTGGCCTTTCCAACGATTTCCCTGATATGCCGGACCGTTTCCATATCGTCCATGCCCGGCTTTTTCCAATCGATCAGGATCATGCCGTAATCCCGCCGCCTCTCCCTGGCTTGCCGAACACAGACGACGCCCTCTTCGCCGGAAAGCACGAAGGACGCTTCAACCGCCATACGGCGCAGCAGTACCGCCGTATGCTCACAGGCAGCCCTGTCATCGCCTATGACCAGCACTCGCACGCTCTCGGATTGTTCCAAGGCGTCCTTATCCCATCCGTACAGCGCCCCCTCGAACAGCCCGAGCGGTATGTCCACGGAAAAAGACGACCCCTTTCCTTGCTCGCTCTCCACGCGAATGGTCCCGTCCATCAGCTGGACGAAGCTCCTGACAATGGCCAGGCCAAGCCCTGATCCCGAAAGGCCCCGCTGATCCGTCATCTCCTGCTCGAACGGCTGGAACATCCTTTCCTGAAAGCTCTTGCTCATGCCGATCCCATTATCGGAAATGACGAACCGTACGAGTTCCCGATGCCCGACTTTTTGGACTGGCGTGATGTTGAATTCGATCCTGCCCTTTTCGGGCGCAAACTTCAGGGCGTTGGACAGCAAGTTCATCAAGACTTGCTTGATGCGCAGGGGATCGCCGACATAGATCTTCTCAAGGAGCGGAGAGGCAAACAGGTTGAATATTATGCCCTTCGCCACCGCGCTGCCGTATGTGAACGAGCTGACGGAGCTGACGAGTTCATCAAAATCAAACGGTTCGGAAGCCAAGCTCATCTTGCCGCTTTCGATCTTGGCGACGTCCAAGACGTCATTGATGAGCGACAGCAGGAAACGGGACGACAAGGCGATATTGTTCAGGCACTCGCTGAGCCGTTCGGGGTTGCCCACGTTCATGCCCGCAATGGCCGCCATGCCGATGATCGCGTTCATCGGCGTTCTGATGTCGTGCGACATCCGGGAAAGGAACTCGCTTTTGGCATGGTTGGCCTGTTCGGCGGCAACGAGCGCCATACTCAACGTAGCCTTCTGGCGCTCCTCTTCCTCAACGTCTTTGGCGCAAAAGAGGAGCATCCGCCTTACGGGGTCAAAAAGATACGCCCGTAAGCAATGCCACCGGGCTTGCCCGTTGCCCATGAGCACACGATACTTGAGCTCATGGGACAACCCCGGCGTGCCATTTTCCCAGGCAAGGCGTTCCGGTTTGAAAAAGGCCCGGTAAGCCTCCACATCATCAGGATGGACGACCGTTTCGCTCCGGAGCCGCACCAGCTCGCTGAAAACGCCCTGCATCCCGCTTCCGATCATGCTGTTCCGACCCGAAAAAAAGTACTCGTACCTGTCCGCCGGGATGTCGACCAACAAGATCCATTCGTAGTCGTGGTTGACCGTGAACCTGCAAACATCCTGGACGGTTTTGGTCTTTTCCTCCATGTTTTTCAGGTCGGTGCAGTCCGAGACGTAGCCGTACACGATGGTCCCGTCCACCGTTTTGACAAACGAACACTGCGTGAGGAGCCAGCGGACCTTGCCGTCCCGCCTGATGACTTTCATCTCGAAGCCGACGGAGGACTTTCCGTCTTCATAGGCCGTCCTGATCAAGTCGTTAAAGCGTTGGAGGTGGTCGGGGTGAATAAGCTCGCTCCCCCTGATATCCGGAGCCGTTTTCATCTGGTCCTGCGTATACCCGTGCATCGCGCAAAACCCTTCCGAAACGTAAAAAAACGAGAAGTGCTCGTCCATGACGAACTGGAAAATACCTATGGGCGCGTTGCTTTTCAGGAATTCGAGCATTTCCTTGTCCCGGTACGTGGACGTCACGTCATGAATCCGGGACAACTCGAGCATACCCGATTTGGTATGAAACCGGCTGATCCCATCGACTTCATAAAAATGCCCTTCCCGCGTGAACAGCACAGGGGCCTTGCCGCTCCTGTTGAACCGTGGGCGCCGGGAAACGGATAGGAGGGACGCGAGTGGTTTACCTATGCAGGCATCTTCGGCTTTCCCTACAATATCCAGCGTGTGCCCGTTCGCAAACACGAAACGCCCGTCCTCGTCCGTGATCACCATCGGGACATCGGCCATATCCACAACGAACTTGAGAGCATCCAGCGAGGAATCATGCGGCGAAAGCTTCATTTGCCCACCCACTCCGACAGGAGGATCCGCTCCCCTCATAGGGACAGCGCTGCATCAATATAAAAGGGACAGCCAGCCTTTTGTCCCTTCTCAGTTCCCTTCCCCACACCTCATTTTTCCTTGCGGAAGGAAACCCCATCACCCTTCGCACAAGAAAGCATTCAACCCGCCGGGCCGTCATCCCCTTTTCTTATGGCAGGACGCCGCGATCATGGCGTACAGCTTGTCCGGGTCGAACGGCTTCGAAATATGCCCGTTCATTCCCGATGCCTCGGCCTTGATGACGTCGTCCGAGAACACGTTGGCGGTCATCGCCAGAATGATGGCAGTCTTCGCATCATCCCTGCGCAAGGAACGGAGTGCGGCAGTCGCCGTGTATCCGTCCATGACGGGCATCTGGATATCCATCAGGACAAGCTGATAATACCCTTCCTCCGACCGGGCAAAGATGTTGAGCGCTTGTTCCCCGTTGTCGGCGACGTCAACGGACGCCCCTTCCATCAGGAGGAGTTCTTTAGCTATTTCTTGATTGATTTCATTGTCTTCCACAAGCAAGACATGCAATCCGTCCAAGCGTTGACCTTCGGGCCTGGGCACAGCCGAGGCATGTCCACATCCCCGATCCTCCGCAAAATTTCGCAACAGGTGCACCATGTTGGATTTGAAAAGCGGCTTCATGATGAAGACGTCCACGCCCGCGGCGAGGAAATCCGCCCCCACATCCGAACAGTCATAGCCCGACAGCATGATGATGGGGAGATCCGGCCCGACCCTGCGGCGGATTTCCCGGGCCGTATCGAGCCCGTCCATATCCGGCATTTTCCAGTCCAGGATGACCGCGAAGTAGTCGTCCCTTTCCTCATGGGCGCGCACAATCTCGGCGACGGCTTCTTGCCCGCTCAAGACCCAAAAAGCCCGCATCCCCACTTCCTTGAGCAACAGGCTCGCGTATTCGCAGACATCCCGTTCGTCATCCACCACAAGCACGGGAAGATCGGTCAAAACAGGGGGTTCCCCGTCTTCGGCATCCCGGAATTTCAGCGCAACGCTCACCGTAAACCGGCTCCCTTTTCCCAGCGTGCTGTCCACGGTGATCTCGCCGTTCATCATATGGATGATGTTCTGGCTGATCGCCATGCCAAGGCCCGTTCCCTGGATTTTGCTGATCCGGGAATCCTCGGCCCGGGAAAACGGTTCGAAGATGCGCCCGACGAACTCCTCAGACATGCCGATCCCGTCGTCTTCAAACGTAAAGTAGAAGACACTGGCCCCTTCGGCATGGGTTGGCTTTTCCTCAATGCTGAAATGCAGACGCCCGCCCGCCGGCGTATACTTTACGGCGTTCGACAAGATGTTCACCAAAACCTGCTGGAGGCGGCTCTCATCCCCATGCAGGCCCTCGTGCCTCACCTTGCTGATGTTCATGGTCAGGTGATGCCCCTTTTCAATGATCATCGGCCTGCACACCTCGAACACGTTCTGCACCAGATTGGAAAGGCTGAAATCGTTCGCCCGCACATCCAAGCGTCCGCTCTCGATTTTGGACATATCCAAAACTTCGTTGATCAGATTGAGCAGATGTTTGCTGGACGTATTGATCTTCTTGAGGCAGTCCCTCACTTTCTGGGTATCCTCAATATGGGCGCCCGCAATCGCCGTCATCCCCACAATGGCGTTCATGGGGGTCCGGATGTCATGGGACATCCGGGAAAGAAACTCCGTCTTTCCCTGGTTGGCGTGCTTCGCCACCCGACAGGCGTCTTCCAGCGCCTGTTGCTGGAGCCGCTGCCGCTCGACCGTTTCCGTCACGTCAATGCCCAGGCTGTAGTAGGACGGTATCCCATCCTCGCTGTCCTTCCCGTCCATATAGCTGAACGTAATGGTCAAGTGACGGATTTTTCCAGACCGGGTCACGATCCGGCCCTGCATGATGCTGCTCCGCCCCGTTTCCTTCGCCTCGTGCATCGCCGCCTCGGCCTGCTCCATATCCTCCGGATGAACATACAGGCACTGGCTCTGCAGCTCTTCTTTAAACTGCTCTTCCGTGTAGCCGATGATCGACAGGAATTCCGAACCATACCACAGGATTGTGCGTTCATCGCGCGCGTCGAGCCGGGCGATGCCTCCCGGAAGGCTCCGCAGCATCGCCGCCTGCTGTTTTCCCTGCTTGTCCAGTTTGTTCTTGTACTTGGAGACATCAAAAACGAACTCGATTCTGGATTCCCGCCCGTCCCACAGTACCTTCCGATCTTTCAGGAGATACGTTTTCCCCAGCTGTTCGTTATAATGCTCCCACTCATAAAATCCTGAATCTTTCAGGTATTTGTTGGTACAAAAAGGACAAGGCGTATTTCTTCCGTGGAATATCTCATAGCAAAGGTGCTTTTTTCCAGAAAAGAGTTCTTCCCGAGAAAGATGGAACATATCAAGACCTGCTCGGTTCACATACAGCAATTCATAATTGTCCAGATCGCTGACATAAACCATATCGTCATATTCTTCGAGTATCCAGTTCCATTCCATATTTCTCTACCTTCAGGATCATTATAGATCGTATAACGGATCAAAAATGATAATAGAAAACTGGGTTATCGGCTCAAGAGGTATTTCTGCAATCTTTTCTAGCGAATCCAGATACGGAAATGCCGTAATACAATATCAGGAAACCCTCCCAGCAGAATGGAGAGCCTTTCCAGCATACATTTCGATGGCACATGAGCCTTAATGTTTTACACTAAAATATTTAATATAATATTTTATAGGCTTCATTTAATGTGACACGTATCATAAACCTATTCAAGATGTTTTTACAGCGAAATAAAACTGCATATACCTGTATAAACACATTCAAAACAGAGAAACAAGAAGAAAATATGAAAGACAACGCGTCATAAAGAACAAAAACCATCATAAAAAACGAAATATCCGTTATGTTACGCGACTCGTTCTTTAAAAAGAGATCAGTGCAGAAAAGAAAAAACGGCGCAGCCTCCCCGGTCCCTTCCATTTGGCCGGGCATTTCCTCCCCGCATGGGAATGGGGTTACCGAAAAAGTGCGTCATCTTGCCGTGAGTGCCGTTCATGAAAAAGGCGAACCAAGAAAAGGTCGCCCCATCGGACATAAAAAAAGGCATCCAAAAGGATGCCTCCGTCTTGGGGCAGATTGCCTTTGAAGTGTTGCGCCTTTCAAAGGGCCATCTTGCCGGAAATACCATTTTTGCCGAATCCGCGCTGTGTTGCGGCGCACTGAATATGCGTTCGGCGTCAAGGCCTTTCAAAATGGGGAAGGCCTAATACCTGTCGTCTTCAATCGAGACGACGACGTCCATGTTTTGCTCGATCCACTGTTTGATCCGCTCATGGGCCGCTTTCCGGTGGGACCGTTTTTCCTTGAGCATTTCCCGATCGGCTTCCACGAGGATCGCGGAGGCTGGGATATCGGCGGATTCGGCACAAGCCAGCCCAAAAGAAACCAGCGCGGGCATCTGATCGGAACAGGCGTTGTGCCGATCAAAGTTCCGCCGCAGCTTGGCAAGGATCTCCTCGCCAGCCTCACGTGGGCATGTGGGCAGCAGGATAACGATCTCGTCCCCGCCCATCCGGGCCACGCAATCCGATGTGCGCACGCTTTCCTTGCACAAGGCCGCCACGGTCTGGAGCAACTTGTCTCCGACAAGATGCCCCATGTAATCGTTCGCCAGCTTCAATCCGTTGACGTCACAGGAGATCACGCACAACGGGCGGATCCCTTTGTTCTCAATGTTCGCCAGCTTGATATCAAAGTAGGTCCGGCTGTGCAGGCCCGTCAGCGCATCGTTCTGGGCGAGCTTTTCGAAATAATCCCTGTCCGCCTGGGAAGCCGTGATGTTGGTGTGCAAGCCGACGATGCGGGTGGCCCGCCCCTTTGCGTCGCGGTGCGTCACGTAACCCCGCCCGAGGATCCAGGCATAGCTCCCGTCCAGGCGCTTCAAGCGGTACGTACACTCGAACGTGTCGCCGTATTTCGGGGAATCCGCCAGCTTACGCTGCGGTTCCACGATTTTTTTGAGATCGTCCGGATGGATCTTCTCTTTCCACGTTTCGAGGCGCCCGGGGAACTGTTCCGCCGTGTACCCGAGCATGGAAAGCCAGCGCGGGCTGTAATACACTTCGTCCGTAATGGGGTTCCAGTCCCACAGGCCGTCCCCGGCTGCATTGAGCGCGGAAAGCAGGCTGCCGTTTTCCGGCGTCCGTTGTTCGTGGCGTTCCTCAACAAACCCAAAAGGCTGCCAGGTGCCCGACATGCTGACGGCGTGACCATCCGCATCACGGCTCAGGATGGAGCCCCGCACCCATATTTTGACATACGAGCCGTCTTCCTTGCGGACCCGCAGATCATCCGTAAGCTCGTCTCCGAACAACGGCTGTTCGATGATGAGCTGATAGCGGCAATCGGTGCCTTCTTCGGGGTGGAGACGCTCTTTCCATTCATCAAGGTTGAACACACGCGGTATGGCCTCGGCATACCCGAGCAGGCGGGAGCCGTTGGCGTCGACCCACAGCGTCCTCTTTTCCAGGGAACAGTTCCAGAAACAGATCTGCGCCTGCCCTTTGGACACGGTGCTCACCGGAGGCAGATAGGCCATCGTGCCGGGAGCGATCTCAAATTGCCCGGCGATGCGGATCGCCCGGCCTTCGGCGTCCCTTTCCAATACAAACAGCCGTTCTCGGACAAAAAAGTTTTCGACCGGATACGCCGTCTCCAGAAAGCCCCTGTCCCCGCCGATAACGCCTTCACGCAGCTCGCAAAGCGACTGCAGGCAACCTTCCGGGATATGTTCAAAAAATGCCGCCATTGTGGCGGGGCTTTCCCCATCGGACAAGCCAAAGGCCAACCTGGTTCCCTTGCTGAAGAAAAGCCGATCCGAAGGGATATGCCATTCCCAAAGTTTTTCAGTGGAATCGAGAGGAATTGAAGGGGAAAAGGCAATAGGGTCGGTCTGGATCATGTGCGTTCTCTCTAGAATGGCAAACTGGACTTGAAAAACACACCGTCAGAGCGTGCCCCTGCGTGATATTCATGCGACATCCCGGGGCTTCTCCCGCAATCAGACGAAACGCCGCAAGCGGAAACAGAGCCGATCAAGACCAGCCTGGAAGGATTTCTCCCGTTTTTCATGTGCCGTCTTGCGGCATCATATAGAAAAGAAGGAAAAGCCGATAGTCCTTTCTTTGAGGCATCTTTTGTTGCTCATGAGAAATCTCCGATCGAGAGGAAGACGCCGCTTTCTCTCTGCGGGCGCATATCGTGCATCACTCCGGCGTTGCCTCCTTGCGTAACGCCTTCTTCTCCCTTCCCGCTTTCACAATACACTCCTGGTCCATTCCCTCCATATTCCCGGCCGTTTTGGAGCGCCGCCTTGTACAGCCCCATGCTTCAGGTATCCGCCGGGGCTCTTGCCCAACCCCGGATGCCTCCTCGGGGCTTTGCCCCTTTGCGTCACCAAAAGGAAACTGGACGAGCGCCCCACTTTGGGGTAGGAAGTCCCCCCTCAAAAGGAAACGCCCATGCCATTCATTCCATTATTTCAGTCCCCCAAGAGTTTTTACCGGCTCGCCGTGGCAAGCTTCTTTTTCCTGCAAGGGCTGGTCTTCGCCAGCTGGGCCAGCCGTATCCCCGACATCAAGCAGGCCCTCGATCTCAACGAGGCGCAGCTCGGCGGCGTCCTGTTCGCCATCCCCGTGGGGCAGATGTCGGCGATGGCCCTGTCCGGCTATCTGGTCAGCCGCTTCGGAAGCCATAGGATGCTGCTCCTCGCGGCCCTGCTCTATTCGGGGACCCTCATGGCCCTCGGCTTCATCAGCGAAACGTGGCATCTTTTCGCCATGCTGGTATTCTTCGGCGTCGCGGCCAACCTGCACAACATCTCGGTGAACACACAGGCCGTCGGCGTCGAACGCCTCTACCGCCGCAGCATCATGGCCGCCTTCCACGGCCTGTGGAGCCTCGCCGGGTTCGTCGGAGGGATCGTCGGCGCGTTGTTCGCGGCGTTCTCCGTCAGTACCCGCGTGCACTTCAGTTTCATCTTCGCCGTCTGCATGGGCATCGTGGCGATCATGTTCCGGTTAACCCTGCCGCGCGACAGGGCACGCGACACGGCGCCCGGACACAAACGCCCCAAGGGGAAAATCGATCCCTATGTCGTCCTGCTCGGACTGATCGCTTTCGGCTGCATGGCGAGCGAAGGGACCATGTACGACTGGAGCGCCGTATACTACGAAGCGATCATCAAGCCGTCGCCGGAACTGATCCGCCTCGGCTATATCGCATACATGTGCACGATGGTCTGCGGCAGGTTCATGGCGGACGGGCTTGTAACCCGGTTCGGGGTCATCCGTATCCTGCAAGCCAGCGGCGCGCTCATCGCCGCCGGGCTGCTGATCTCCGTTCTCCTGCCCCATGTGGCCACGGCGACGTTCGGCCTCGCGCTGGTGGGCTTCGGTACTGCTTCGGTGGTGCCGGTCTGCTACAGCATGGCCGGGAAATCCCAGATCATGCATCCGAGCGTGGCGCTGGCCGTGGTTTCAACCATCGGGTTCCTCGGCTTCCTGCTCTGCCCGCCGGTCATCGGCTTCATCGCCCACGCGTCGAGCCTCCGCCATTCCTTTGCCCTCATTGCCGTGTTCGGGCTCATGACCGCTGTGCTGGCGCGGTTCCTGCGGCGGAACTGAACCGTCCCGCCTTCCCCGTAAAGGGAAACGCCCCGTTGGAACGACGGTGTTGTTCCCTCTTCCAAACGGCGGCCTTCCCAACAAAAGAGCCTTTTTCCCATCCTCTTGAGGAAAGGGCTCCTTTTGCGGACAGCGCCCTGAAAAGGGTTACGGGTTGCCGGAAAGCCTTCATTATGGCAGAACGCTTCTAACACCGTGGGGTGTTCCCGCAGGAACGCCTGACTTGCCGGCCTTGCCCCGGAACAGGGCCTGCCGCGTAAGGGCAAAGGGGTTCCGCCGGACCCGTCCCGCCGTCCCCCCTTCTTTCGATCCTTTAAGAAGCGGCCGCATGGCCGCCGACAACAGGACAGACGATGGAACTCACCTCCGAATCTGTACTGGCCCTCGCCCCGGACGCCTCCTCCGTCAAGGCGGCGCAAGCTCTGCTCAAACCCGGCCAGTGGCCGACGCTCGGCTTCAACGAAAACGCCGTATGGGGCGAATGCAAAGGCAGCGGCTCCAAACCCTACCAAGTCGAAGCCGACCTGTCCGGGCCGGTCTTCAAGTGCACCTGCCCGAGCCGGAAATTTCCCTGCAAGCATTCCCTGGCCCTGCTCCTACTCCGCGTCCAGCAAGAGGCCGCCTTTACGCAGGGCGAAGCGCCCGATTGGGTAAAGGAATGGCTTGACGCACGCGAAAAACGCGCCGCGCGTCAGGAGCAAAAGCAGGAAAACAAGGGCCAGCCCG
>ERZ791875.509-NODE-509-length-41765-cov-8.359938_pt1 | contig 41765 bp, 27 predicted proteins | sample MGYA00510278_ERZ791875 | MGnify/ENA primary metagenome ERZ791875 (study PRJEB30046, sample SAMN00792078) | human gut metagenome | study: EMG produced TPA metagenomics assembly of the A metagenome-wide association study of gut microbiota in type 2...
CGCTATCCGCTGCCGGCCGGGGTGTGCTCCGCCGCCGCGGAGCTGCCTGCCGCCTGTTGTTCTGGGTACTGCTGTCGGCCCTCGTGCTGCCGATGACCTCCTGCCGCAGGGCGGTCGAGAAGGCGCGCCGCAACATGCGCATCGAAGCGGTCGAGAAAGTCGAACGGCAGGGGCTCTCCGGGGCCGAAGTCGTGGTGCGCGTGACGAACAATACGGGGTATAAAGTGGTGTTGAAACAGGCCAGAGTCGATGTCTTTTATGCCGGAAACCTCGTGACGAGCATCCTGCTGCGCAAACCCGTCGAGGTGCCACGCCGTACGACCGGGAGTGTTTCTTCGCTGTGGAAAATGCGGACGCCGGATCCGATGGCGCTTTACGCGCTGAAGAAAAAACTGCGGCAGGGCGAGGCGGCCCAAGTCGGTGTGTCGTTTTCGGTCGAGGGGCGCGGAGGCCCGTCGCCCGTAAAAATTTCGGAGCAGATGATGCCGTTGTCGGAATTTTTGAATATCTTTGGGCTGTCCTTGCAGGACGTAAAAAACTACCTGGAAGAGTAATGCGCAGATTGCAGACCATAATGCTCACGCTTTTCGCCGCGGCGGCCTCGGGGCCCCTGTGCGCGCAGTCGCTCGACGCTTTCAAGGAGCGCCTGGCGGCTCCCGTGGTTTCGGATGCCGCTTTCGGCATGGCCAAAGTCACGGTTACCGAGCACGGCGACGCCCGGCGCGCCGTGGAGGAGGCCTCGCGCAAAGAGCAGCGCCTCAATATCAAGGGATACCGCGTCGGTATTTTCTTCGACAACAGTCCGACGGCGCGGGACGGCGCTTTCGCGGCCAAGGCGCTCTTCGAGGAGACCTATCCGGACGTGAAGGTTTACATGGTTTACGACAGTCCCTATTATACCGTGTCGGTGGGAAACTGCCTGACCAAAGAGGAGGTTATCATGCTGATGGGCCGGATTTCGGCCACTTTCCCCAAGGCTTTCGTGAAAAACGAAACGCTCTCCATTGCCGACCTTTTGAACTGAAAAGATTCCTTTCTGAAAAATATTTCGATTTTTTTATTTGCTTTATCCGGGCGAATATATAACTTTGCGGCGTTACGGAATAACTAATTATTAAACCTTTAACGCTATGAAAAAGATTTTCTCTTTTGTCATCGTCGTAGCTGCCGTCGCAATGGTCGGCTGCTGTGGTAACACCAACAAGAAAGCCGCCGAAGGCGAGGCTGCCGCCGCTGCGACCGAGGTTTCGGCCTGCGCCGGATGCACCGAGAAGTGCGACGCCGAAAAGGCCTGCGACGCGGAGAAATCCTGCTGCGCCGAGAAGTGCGACTCGACCAAGTCCTGCTGTGCCGAGAAGGCCGGGGGCGATTGCTGCAACAAATAATTTTCGTTGGGCATGAGAGTGAGGGAGGTTCTCGAAAGAGAATTCCCTTTTTTTGTGCCCGGTTTTCGGGTCGTGCCGGTGCCTGCACAGGGTTTCGTCCTGTTTTTTTCGCTGCTGCTGTGCTGGTTGCCCCTGCCGGAGTTTCCGGGTTTGAGATTGTTAGGTTTCCTGCATAATTATCGTTATATTTGTGTAAACTTGAATCTTACGGATGTCTTCTGGACTCCTGTTTAACCTGAATTTAAAATTATGGGAAAATCTTTCGGCCTGTTCGCCATTCTGCTGCTCCTGCTGTGTGCACAATCGTGCGGCGACGATGAAAACCTGCCCGCAATAACTGTTTCCACCGAAACCCTCGACTTCCCGTCGGGAAAATCCACGCTCGAACTGGAGGTTTCCGCTACCCGGGAGTGGAAAATATGGGCCGATGCGAGCTGGTGTACGATTTTGGGCGCGGGGGTGGTCAACGAGCCCTGCAAAGGGAAGGTGCTTACGATCAAGGCGGACGAAAACAACTCCCTCAAAGAGCGGGAAACGACCGTCACGATCAGCGAAACGGGAGGGTCGGTGCGAGCCGTTACGGTGCGGCAGCGTGCCGCCGACGAACTGGCGCCCCGTTTCAAATCGTTCCGGTTCCGGGCGACCGCCAATCCCGGGAAACTGCCGGAGGATGTCGGCCTCACGATTGCCGGAACACGGCTCTCCGCCCGGACGTCGTTCGTCGTGGAGGACAAGGTGCTTGTCCCGGAGTTCGAATTCGACGGCGGGAAAGTTTATGCGGGGACGCAGGAGGTCGTCAGCGGAAAGACCGAAATGGATTTTTCGGGCCCGGTCGTGCTGACGATTCGAAATAAAAGCGGGGCGGAAAAGGAATATACCGTCGAGCTGATCTCCTTTACGGGGCTGCCGGTGGTGTATATCGACACGAAAGGCGTGCCGATCGACTCGAAAGAGGTCTATGTGCCGGCGACTATCCGTATCGTCGACAACAACGGGCAGCGCGCGAGCAGCATATTCGAGGAGACGGTCCATATCAAAGGCCGCGGAAACAGTACGTGGTTAATGCCTAAAAAGCCCTACCGGCTGAAGTTCGACAAGAAACAGTCGCTGCTGGGCGAGCCGAAAGACAAGTCGTGGGTGCTGCTGGCTAACTACATGGACGACGACTGCGGGATGCGGAATGCGACCGCTTATTCGATCGGGCATTTGAGCTGCATGGACTTTACGCCGACGGTTCATTTCGTCGAGGTGTTCCTCAACGGGCGGCACAACGGCCTCTACCAGCTGTGCGAGCATATGAAAATATCCGAAGACCGCGTGAATGTGACCGACGAGGGGTACCTGATCGAGGCGGAACAGCGTGACGACGAGGAGCAGACTGGCGACGTTTATTTCTGGGCGGAAACGGCGGAGCCCCAGGTCAGGCTCCGCTTCTGCATCAAAGATCCGGATGTGGAGAAGGGCAGCCCGGCCTACGACCGGATACGGGATTATGTCAACGAGGCGCAAAACGCCCTGTACGGCCCCGATTTCAAAGACCCGGAAAAAGGGTATGCCAAGTACCTGAATGTCGACACCTATGTGGACTGGTATGTGATCAGCGAGATTACCAAGACCAACGATGCGGCGCTTTACACGAGCTGTTACATGAATATCGCGCCCGGCGGGAAACTGAACATGGGGCCGATGTGGGACTACGACATCTGCATCGGCAATTCGAGGTGGAACGGCGACGGCAGCACCGACGGATACTGGAACCGGCACTCCCCGTGGTTCGCCCGGATGCTGGAAGACCCGGCTTTCGTGCAGAAAGTGAAAGAGCGCATCCGCTACTTCAAGGCCAACCTGCCCGCCGTGCTGGAACGGATGGACGTGAATGCGGAGTATGTCGGCCTTTCGGTCGTCGAGGATAACCGCCTTTGGGAGATGCTCGGGCCGAAAGAAACGGAGGACGGTTTGGTGCGGTCTGCTTTCCTGCAGGACGTGCAAGGGATGAAAAATTGGCTGACGGCCCGCCTCGACTGGCTCGACCAAGCCTCTTTCCGGGATTAGGCGCAGCTCCCTTTTCCGGCGGCGGAGCCTCTTTGCGGGAGCAGCTTTCCGGGACGGCGCCTGATGGAGTGCTCCGTGCGGAAAACTCCGCCGGCCCGGTTCTGTCGGACCCTGCTTCTCGGCCGGCAGGCGACGATGCGAAGCCGGAAAACGATTGCCGCCGGGTATGAAATTTGCCGGATCTTGTTTTTCGTTGCGGCGGGCGTTTGCGGCAAGTGGTAAACGAGTGCTTGTAGCGCCGGTTTGCAGACAGGCTATTCGGAAAAAACCGTATCTTTGCAGGCACCAAACATTACGACTATACGACTATGAAAGTACTGCTTATCAACGGAAGTCCCCATCGGGAGGGAAACACCTTTATCGCCCTTTCCGAAGTGGCACGCGCCCTGGAATCGGAGGGCGTGCAGGCCGAAATCGTTCATATCGGAACCAAAGCCGTGCAGGGATGCATCGCCTGCGGGAAGTGCGCGGAACTGGGACACTGTGTCTTTTCGGACGCACCCTATACGGTCGTGCGGGAGAAACTCGCCGGGGTCGACGGCCTCGTCGTCGGGTCGCCGGTCTACTATGCCGGGCCCAACGGCTCGCTGTGCGCCCTGCTCGACCGGGTGTTCTACTCCTGCGGCGAATACCTCGCCTACAAACCCGCTGCGGCCGTAGCCGTATGCCGCCGGGGCGGGGCGAGCGCAACGTTCGACCGCCTGAACAAGTATTTTACGATTTCGAATATGCCCGTCGTTTCTTCCCAGTACTGGAACAGCGTCCACGGACGGGTGCCGGGCGAGGCGCGCGAAGATGCCGAGGGGCTGCAAACGATGCGGGTGCTGGGTCGTAACATGGCGCGCCTGCTGAAAGCCGGCGTCGGCCCTGCGCTGGCTCCCGCGTCCGAAGAGCGGCTTTGGACACATTTTATCCGGTAGGGCACTGCCTCCGGACGGTTTTTTATCCCCGTTGGGGAAGAGGGCCCGGTTTTTTGCCGCGGGGCTGTATCCGATAATAAAACACCCGGTCGTGCGCTTGTCGCAGACCGGGTGTGCTTTTGTCGATTCTCCGAATCGCCCTGGCGGAGAGAAGGGGATTCGAACCCCTGAAACCCTTTAGGGGTTTACTCGCTTTCCAGGCGGGCCAGTTCAACCACTCCTGCATCTCTCCTTTCGGTTCGCAAAGGTAATAATTATTTTCAGATTTTACCAAAAATTGCCTTTTTTATCCGTCGGGAAACTGCCGCCGGCGATTATTGTTCGGGCGGTTCTTTTGCTGCGGGGGTCGTTTCCCGGAACCGGGCTTCCGCTTCGTCGATCTCCTCGCGCGTCAACGGGCGGATTTTGTCGACGTCTTCGGCCCGGAACACCTTGTGCTCCTGTTGCTGCGGTTCCGAGCGTTCCAATGCGGCGGCTATCGCCGCCATATGGCGCAGGGCGGTATAGAGACGGTAGGGGATGCTCACTCCCGTAAGGTCGTATTTGTCCTTGTCGAGATAGGTCAGGTAGGTGTCGTACTTGACGCCCAGAATGTATTTGTTGAAAAGTTTGTGGGCTTTCTTGTGACAGCGTTTTATATTTCCCGGCTCGAAAAAGAATGCGTCAAGAATCCGTGCAATCAGGATGCGCTGTTTGAAGTTTGAGGAGTTGTACATGTACGATGGTTTTGGATGGCCGGTGACATTACCGGACATGCGGTTCTGCTGTGCAGGGGCGGGCGGTGTTCGTCTCCGCAGCATGCAGCAGTCCGGGGATGTCGCGAACGGGCAGGAGCTGTCCGGGTTGTCGGGTCTTCATAGTTAATGGGGTAGTCATTACAAAGGTCAGAAAAGAAAACCGTGCCGACAACCGGAACCCCATACTTTGGGGTTTTTATTAAAGGGAATGTTGGTGAAATAGTATGCGATATTGTATCCGAATGCCTTTTTGAAAGCTTTGTTTTGTGATTTAATATGTTGATAGGCAGTTGATTGTGTGCTGTGATTAAGGATGCGGACAAAAAAAAGCCGCACATCGATTTGTGCGACCTTTCGCTGCGGGGAAAACCAGAGGATGGCATTCTCCGGTCTTTGCATATCCAATCACTTCGTTAATTACCGGCCGGCCGGATGCCGGGTCGTAAAAGGCCTGAATCCGCAATCGTGTCGGAAAGAGCCTGCCCGGTAGTGCAAAGATATGTAATATTGTGGATTATCAACTGTAACGGGGCGGTTTTGAGTGTATTATGGAATGCCGGGCAGCCGCCCGTCGGTTTAAAAGGGGTAACCGATGGCCAGGTGGAAACCGAGCCCGTCCTTGAAGCTCGGAATGTTGTAGTAGCCTTTTTTATCGGGGTTCGGGTAAGGCGTGTGGATTCCGATTCCGAGGTCGGCGCGGATAACCAGGTAGCTGATGTCGTAGCGCAGGCCGAATCCCGTTCCCAGTGCGATTTCTTTGGCAAATCCTTTCCATGTCAGCTCCGCTCCGGGGCGCTTGGGGTCGTTTTTCAGCAGCCAGATATTGCCTGCGTCGAGGAAAACGGCGCCGTTGAGCCGTCCCATGATTCCGAACCGGTATTCGACGTTGGCCTCCAGTTTGAAATCGCCGGTCTGGTCCAGGTATCCGTTACGGTCGCCGGCGGGCGGACGGTAGCTTCCGGGCCCCAGCGACCGGATGGTAAAGGCCCGGATGCTGTTGGCCCCTCCGATGTAGAACTGCTCGCTGTAAGGCATGACCGAGGAATTGCCGTAGGCATATCCTATGCCCACGAGCAGACGGGTCGCCAGCCAGTTGTTCCTGCGCCCGATGCGGTGGTAGAATTTCACTTCGCTCACGTTCTTGACGAACTGCGAGAAGAGGTTCCCGAAGAGTCGCTGCGGTTGTTTTTCCCCGAAGGCGGCCAGTATGCCCGAGAGGATATTGCCGGCCGAGGTTACGCTGTTCTGCCAGTAGAAACGGCGGTTCGCGGTCGCACCGTATGTTTTGTCGAAGGTATACGTATAGTTGATCGACGGCACGAACTGGTTGCGGAAGCTCATGGCGATAGCCGGGTTCTGGTCCATCGTCTTGTCGAACGCCTCGGTCGTATGCAGCAGTTTGTTGTAGGTGAGCCTGAATACGGTCAGCGTATGGCGGCTGTACGGCGAGGTCTGGAAGTTGTAACCCGCTGAACCGCTGAATGCGATCAGCCGGAAGAAGGCGGGGCGGTTCATCAGGTCTACGCCCAGCTGGAACGAGGTGCTGCCCGGGTATTTCAGCCGGCGCGTCATGGACGAGGGCAGCAGCAGCCTCGGGATGTTGAGGGTGGCGTTCAGCCCCAGTTCGTAGGAGTTGAGCCGCGATGAGCGCCCTCCGGAGTTTTTGTTGCCCGTCTGCCATTCGTAGGAGCCGTTCAGCTTGACGGCGAGGACTTCGCCGCCCCGGAACAGGTTGTTGTTGCTGACCTTGAACGTTATGCCCGGGCCTATGAAGCTGTTCGATTTGGAGGTTACGTCCGTTTCGAGGGCGGCTTCCAGCGGATAGTCGAACTGCGCGTCGATTACCACGTCGAGCGTGTCGGTGCCCCGCAGGGAGTCGAGCGGCGTGACGCTCAAATTGACGGAGCGGAAAATCCCCAGTTTGTTGAGGTTGGTCTGCGTCCGGGTCTGGGCATCGACAGTAAAGAGCTGTCCCGGCTCGAGCGAAAGCGCCCGGGCCAGTACTTTCGGCCGGATTTTCATCGGCTTCTGGGCCGTGACTTTCATTTCGCCCAGGCGCAGCGTATCGATGGGGCCGGGTTTGATGTTCGTCAGGTGTACCGTAATATCGCCCACCCGGTAGGGTTTGAGGGCCACTTCCGGGATGTTCTGTTTGAGGTTCAGCCGCAGGGCGACCTGCCGCCGGGCCGCGGTGGTGTCGGCGAGGTATTCCATGTATTCCGGCCGGAAGTAGTAATATCCCCGGTTGCGCAGGAGCTGGGATATGCGTTTGCGCTCGAGCGTAAGCGTGTCCAGGTTATACTGCGCTCCGGTGCGCAGCAGGGATGTCGCATACATACTGTCAATCAGGGGTTTCAGGCCTCCGCTCACATCCGGGTAGGAGATGTCCGCATAGTAATGGGGCGGTGCGATGCGGAGCGTGTAGTACACTTTCGCTTTGCGGCCGTGCTTGCGGTAGCGCAGCGAGTCGTCGGCCCGGGAGCCGAAATAGCCGTAGTTTTCGAGCACCTGCTCGGCGACTTTCGTCCGCAGCCCGGGCTGTACCCGTGAGATTAGCACGGGCTGCTTGGCCAGCCGTTTGTAGAGCCAGTATTTGAATCCCCGCTCTTTGGGCGTGTAGAGGTAGTTGTAGGCCCACAGGCCGATTGGCAGCGGGGTGCGGATATAGGGGCTGTAAAGCGGGTTGTTCGGGGCGACCGACAGCGGCTCCTTCACGGCCGACTCGGCGGCGGCGGAGAGCACGACGCCCGAATCCGGCTCGATGCGGATTTTTTTGACCCCCGTATACAGGACTTCGTCCGACCCCAGGCGGCGGGTCGTGGAGCAGGCTGCGGCGAGCAGCACGGCGCAAACGAGTATACAGCTGTTTCTAATGCGCATCGGACTCATTTCGTTTCTGTTTTTTTTCTTTCGGCCTCATCGGTTTGAACAGGTCGCCCAGCCGCGACAGCTTTTTCCGGATGACGAAGCCCACGCCTGTTTCGGTGATTTCGCCTTCGAGGATGCTTTCGTAGCCGGTGTGGCGGAACACTTTGAGGTACATGTTGTCCCGTTTGGTCAGCATGTATTCCAGCGAAATATCGTCGATGAGGTTCTCTTTCAGGTTCTGCGACGGGTCGGTGTCGGTGCTGAACTTGCCGCCGATGACGGCGCGCACGCGGTTGCTGAACAGGCTTTTGGAGAGCCGGTAGGAGTAGTCGGTGCGCTGTCCGTGCGGATCGTCTTCCCCGTAGGAGTCGATGCCGAAAGAGAGGTCGATTCCTTTGAGGTTGTTTTGCGCCCACTGGTTCAGCTCCTTCTGGATGAACGAGTTGAGCGGGTTTTCGGAGTTCACTTTCGCGGTCGTGCCCGGCCCTGTATAGGTGTTGTATATCAACAGGTTCATCGCCTGGTTGGCCCGCTGCTCGGCCGTCAGCGAATTGAGCTGGTTCTGCATCGTGAGGTCTTCGGGGGCCGAGAGGCCGAAGCTGATGGCAAGGTCGTTCAGCGTATTGCGGATGTTGATGGAGATGTCGAAATTCACCGGGCGGGAGTCCTGCCCGTCCCCGCTGACGCTGGCCCGTACGGTTTCGACGGCCGTGATGTTGAACGCCGGATCGGCGATGTTGCCGACCCACTCGACGTAGCTGTCCGGTGTGATTTTGAATATCTTCTGCGAAATTACGGGCGGGTTGTAACGCACCGTGCCGCCCGAAAGCACGTATTTCCCCGACAGGCTGACGTCGCCCAGCGGATTCATCGTGTAGGTCAGGTTGCCCCCGCCCTGCAGGTCTATCCGGTTGCTGCCGTCCGCCGAGAGGTCTACGGCCGCCCTGACGTCGCTGTTGATGTCGACATTCAGGAGCACGTCCATCCCGCCGATTCGTACCGCCGGGGCTGCTTCGGCCACCTGCTGCGAATCCATGTCCCGGAACGAAACGAACGTTACGATATTCTGCGGACGCTCCTTGACGTCCATCGGGGAGTCCTGCATGACGTAATTGATGTCCGTGCCGCCCAGCAGGGCGACGTTGCCGCGGACGACGAGCTGGTCGAGGGGCCCTTTGGCCGTGGCGTCGAAATCGAGGCTGGCTTTCCCGTAGACGGCCGTGCCCTCTTTGCGGGCCACGTTCACGAACTGGAAATCCGATGCCTGCAGCGCGATGTCGGCCCATATCCTCCCGAAGTCGGTGAGGTCGACGCTGCCGTCGATTGTCAGCGGGCTTTTGTTCGGGGCCGTAATCGCGTAGTGGTCGAACACGACCCGGCTCCTGTCGATACGTATCGTGTCGGACGAGAGGCGGAACGAAGTGCCGATCATCGGCACGCGCACGTTTGTCTGTGCGAACTGCACGCCGCCGTTCAGCTCCAGCCGGTCGGGAGCACCGCCCGCATGGAGCCGTCCGTGCAGGCTCCCGGAGAGGCGGAGCAGGTCGGCAGGCAGAAAGACATTGGCCTTTTGCAACGGAAAGCCGGGAATCGTTACCGTGAAGTCGAGCGGGCTTTCCCGCTCTTTCCGGTAATCTCCCTGTGCGGAGAGCACCTCGGCCCCGTCCAGGGCGAGCCGGAGTGCGGCGTGCTGTTCCCGGCCCTGCTGGTAAAGCACCCCGAGGCCGACGTCCCCGAAAAGCTGTTTGTCGTATGCCAGGCCTGCCACCGAAACATTGCCCCGGACGGCCAGGCTGTCCGTTGTCCGGGCCAGCGTCACGCCCGCGCCCAATATGCCGCCCACAGGCGGCGCCGAGGGCAGCAATTGCAGGATCGCACCGATGTTCAGCCCTGCGATGTCGAGCCGCACGCCGGACGAACCTTCATCTGAAACCGTATGGACGGCGAACTTCTGCTCGCCGTGGGTCAGGTCGAGGTCGGCCTGGGGCCCCTTGTCGAACCTGTAAACGAGGTAGTTGCCGGGGTTCACCGCCCAATGCTCGAACCCGAATACCGGGTCGGCCGGCGTCACGCTTGCCCGGATCAGGCTGTCGTTCCACTCGGCATCCAGGCCGAAGCGGAATCCCTGCTGTCCCGCGCGGTTCTGTTGGTAGAGGGTTACCGCAGCGGTATTTTCCACGATATGGCCGTACAGCCCGGCGACGGCGATATTGTCCAGGTTTCCGGGAGCGTTCGCTATCCGCAGGTCGTATTCCAGCCGGCTCCCTTTTTGCCGCAGGCGGGCCGTCAGGGTGTCGAGTACGATGTTTCCATAGGCCAGCCTCTCGGTGCGTATCCCAAGCGACAGGGGCAGGGAGTCGCAGTTCACGCCGTCGATATGCAAGGTGTCGAACGCGATTTTTTTGCTCTTCAAATAGCTATTCAGGATGTTGTTGCGCCCCGCCGTAACCTGCAGGCCGAAGCAGGGCAGTGCGGGTTTCAACGTCTCCATGTCCAAGTTTTGCGAGCGCACCTGCTGTGCCAGCACGCCGGCGCTCCGGGTCATGGACGCAACCAGTGAGTCGGGCGGTTCCGGGGCGGAGAACGACAGCGACAGGTCGCCCGAGGTCAGTCCGGCCCGGGTCGCAGTCCTGTCGGCGTGGAATGTCACGCTCGTCGGGCGAATGCGGTCTGTCCGGTGTCTGTTCCGGATTTCGATGCTGTCCAGTGCGATGCGGGCGGTGTAGCTGCCGGCGTCGAAGGCGGTGGCGGCAGCTTCCAGCGTAAACGAGCCGCCGATTTCTTCCGGGGTGATTCCCATACGGGCGAGGTCGAAGTTGAAGACATTGCCCGACAGGGCTGCCTGCTGTTCCCGTTCGGTCAGCAGGCCGGAGATGAGCAGCGACAACCGGAGCGCCTCGTCCCGGTCGGAAAGACGGCCGGACAGACGGTGGTTTTCGAGGCCGGCGGCCAGTTCTATTCCGCCGAAGTCGTGGCCGAGGTACTCCGCACGGTCGATTTGCAGCCGGAGGTCTGCCCGGGTTTGCGGTAAAAACGGGTCGAACCCGGCGCCCCGTGCCGTCAGTGTCATATCCAGCAGGCCCAACGAATCTGCCGGGAGAAAGCGGTTCAGCGGAAGGCTGTCGCACCGGAGCGTCGCGTCGTAGGCCTGTTTGCCGGGCTCGACCCGGCCGTTCGCGGAGAGCCGGCCGCCGTCGGCTTCCAGCGCCGTAGCGAGCGAATACACCCCTTGCCCGGCGTCTGCCGCGCCGCGCAGGAGGAGCCGTTCGGGAATCGCCACGCGCCGGCGCAGGGCCGAATCGGGCAGCAGGGCTTTCAGGAATTCCAAGTCCCTGAAATCGCCCTCGAACTGCGCCGCGGCTTCCAGTTCGTCGGGGGTGAGCACGTTTTTCGCGTTTGCGCTCACCGCGATGTCGATATGTCCGGGCGACGAGATGTCCAGCCCTGCCCGGGCGATGTCGTTCAGGGTGCCGGCCGCCGTCAGTTCCAGCCGGACGATCCGGTTGTCCAGCACTGCGGGAACCCTGTCCGGATATAAAAGTTTGATGTCTTTCGTATTCAGCCGCGCCGAGAGTTCGGCTTTCAGCGGAGCCGTCGGATTCATTTGCAGTATCCCGGCTCCGGCGGAAATGTCGGCCTGCAAACCCGAGGACGGCGTGGAGAGCGTGAACCCGGACAGCGAAATGCCGGAGGAATCCATTCGGAACCCTCCGCTCGCGTCCCGTACCGCCAATCCGCTGCGCTCGGTAAATGCCATCCGGCGAAGCTGCAATGCGATGTCGCCGCCCCGGTTATAGAGCGAATCGACGGCCAACTCCAACGACGCGAGGGCGATGGATGCCGGGTCGAATCCTGCGGCGGGCCGATGTCCCGATGTCCCGTATTCGAGGTCGTTGTCGGCCAGGACGAGGCTCGCGATCCGCACAACCCACGGCTCGGACGGCGTTGGGGCATCCGGGGCGGCCGGTTCTTTTTTTTCGGTTCCGTCCGGAGCCGTCCGGTAGGCGTATTCGCCCCGGTTCAGCAGGATGCTTTTGACGGATACCTGTCGGCTGCCGAGCGCTACCCGGCATTCATCCACCTCGCCGTCGGGCAGCCGTACGGTGAGGCCGGATACGACGGGAGCCGTCTGCATTCCGAACGCGAGGTTTCCGACCGTCAGTTTTCGGATGTCGACCTGCCACGGCAGGGCTGCGGCCGAGCTGTCCGCCTTTTCGGCAGGGGCGGCTTGCGTCAGTTTCAGGAATACATCCCCGTCCGACAGGGCGATACGGGAGATGCCGGCCGTCTTGGCGGACAGCCCGACCTTGCAGTCGTCCAGTGAAAACGAACCGACCACGGCTTTCAGCTCCATGCCCGCAACGGAATCCCTGTAATGCGCCGCGAGTTTTTCCAACCCGAAACTCCTGATTGCAACCTCTTTGCGGAGCAGGGGCCACAAGGCGGCATCCAGCCGGAGGCGTCCGCAGGAAAGGAGCGTGTCGCCCCTGTCGACCAGCAGCGTGTTGTCTACCGAAAGCCGCAGCGGGAAGGAGAGCCGGATGCGTTCGATCGACAAATCCATTCCGAGTGTCCGCGACGCGTAGCCGACGGCCTTTCCCCGGACATAGTCTTGTACGGCAGGGATGTAGAGCAGGGCGGGAACGAGCACCAGGACGATGACGATGACCAGCAGCGTGCGGAGCGTATATTTGAGTATCTTTTTCAGCATCTGTTTATAACCGATTCCTTGTTTGCCAAACGGCAGGGCTTCGGTGCGAAATCCCCGCCTGTTGCGCGGAATGTTATGCAAATTCCACGCAAGTTACTAAATACCCGACGATTGCACAAGCATAAGTTTCCCTTTAAACAGTCCCGTTTAAAGTGTTTCTCGTCTTTATTCGTTTTCACCTTTCCGGGGTGCGGGCGTCCGAACGGCCTGTTTCCGGTGGTGTGATACCGACAAATATTTAGAAATCAGCGGTTTGTCTGCCGGTGCCGTGCAGCCGCGCACGAACCGGGGAAATCGCCCGGTTTCGTTGCCGGAACCTTGCCCGGAATCAAGCCGCAGGCGACGCTTCCCGTTTCCCGTTCCGCTGGCGTGGGCGGGGTGTAACAGACGGCTGATGAAAGACGAAACAGCGAAGCCTGTACCGTATCGGTACAGGCTTCGCTTCTCTCCGGAGCGCACCCCGGACATTGGGATGACGGGTTATTCGTCGGATTGTTCGACGAAAAATTCCTGTCCGCCGTTCTCATCGTCCTTGACGACGATGCTGCCGTCGGCGTTGATGAAGAAGAAGTAGAGCTCTTCGATCACGGCATTGGCCGGAAGTCCGAAAAACTCCTTCGGGTAGAGGTACTTCTCGAAACGGGGGCCGATCAGTTCCATGCGGTTGCGCGGCCCGGCGGTCGTGATTTCGGCCAGTTGTCCGCCGTCATGTACGGCTGTGCCGCATAGGTATACTTCCCCGGCATCTTTCAGTGCGGTGCCTCTGTAGGAGAAGGTTATGCCGAAAATATCGCCGTAGCGGAATACCGAAGGCGTGGTGGTGAATACCTGGTCGTAGGTTTCGATGGGCTTGAACGCCTCGGCGAAACGCTGGTTGCTGCGTTCCAGGCCGTAGGCGTCGTAGCAGTACGAATAACCCAGTTCGCAGCTGACGGGATCGGCGCCGGTCTTCAGCCTGATCTTGACGTCGGCATGTACGTCGGCCGTCTCGACCTCCTGTCCGTCCACCTCTATCTTGTCGTCGAATATGAACGTAGTGGACGAACGCCACACGACCCACTCCATTGCCGTCTGTCCGTCGTTGCCGCCGAGGCCGATGACGTTCATGAAGGAGTCGGCCCAGGGAAGTCCGTTTTTAGGGTCTTTTGCATCGGCGGGCATCAGGGTGAGCTGTTCGTTCACGACTTCGGGCTGCTTCTGGATCGCGTTGTAGTCCTTGGTAGTCAGCCAAAGCGTGGCATTGTCGCGGAGGTTCCATGCCTTCGGGGCCAATACGGCGAACACGACCTTTCCCGAGCCGTCTTCACCCGGGGAGACCCGGAGCTGGGCCGTGACCTCGATCTCCGAGTCGGTCAGGGCACGGTTCGGTTGGATGATGCCGTCGAATTCGAGGCAGGCGACTACGAGCAGCGGCAGCGCCGCGAGCAGCGTTCCGAAAAGGATTTTATGTCTGTTGAGTCTTTTCATGGTCGGACGGTTTTAGAGGGGCTTGAATATATACTTGTAGGTCAGGAGTTTGCTGTCCAGCTGGAATTCCGTCGTGAAACCATCCTGGTCGAAAGTGGCGATGACGGTATCCGTATCCTTGAGCCGAAGCACGTTGGGGGCGGGATAGACATTGGTGTCCAGTTCGCATTCGACAGGGCCTTCGGGCAGCGGCTCGGCGAAAGGCGAGAAGGGAACGTTGCCGTTGTCGAATGTGACGGTGATTTTCAGTGGCGACACGTCCAGCGTCATGCGCAGCGAGGAAAAATAGTCCAGTTTCCCGAAGATCTCCGTACCTTTCGGGTTCTCGGGCGGACACAGCAGCACTTTGTCGAGCCGGTAGGTGACGGTGTAGGTGTCGGGGTTCTCGCCTGAAGGCGGGGTCGGATCCGGTTTTTCGACCGGGATGTACGGCAGGGTCGTCTCTTCGTCGCATGCTGAGAATGCGCATGCGACGAGCGCGGCAATAAGGATGATTGTGTATTTTTTCATAGGTTACAGGTGTTTTTGATGTGTTCGGTTGATGCGGGCATCCGAACCGGCAGGCCGGTTCTGCGTGCCTCGGGGAAGTGCTGGCATATGAGTTTTCAGGGTGTCATAGGCATAAGTGGTTTTTAGGGTTCATTTAGTTTTGTCAGTCGCTCGTCTTTGTGTGTCGCGCCCGCGGTATTCCTGGCGGGGCGAATGGTTTTCCGGTCATTTTGTTTCATTGTGCGGCCGCAGTCCGAAGACCAGCCGGTGGCGGCCGCTGCCGATCGTGGTCTTCTGCTGCTTCGGCGCGGTTTTTCGTCCGTCCAGCCGTCCTGAGCAGGCATTGGCGGGTGTGATCGCCGTGGCGGTGACGCCAGGGGGCAGGACGACGTCGATCAGGAGTTCGTCCCCGGCCAGTTCCCACCCGAGGTCTATCCGGCCGTAGGGGGTTTCCTTGGCGATCCTGCACCATTCGACCCCTTCGGGGATCTGGGGGTCGATGAATACATGCCGGTAGCCCGGGTGACGGTCATCCGGGCGCAGGCCGCCGAGTGCCTGGTAGAACCAGGTGCCGATGCCGTTGTAGCAGTTGTGTACGCGGCTGCGTTCCCCGCTCCAATATTCCCAGGTGGCGGTCGCACCCCGGTCGAGCATGTAGAGGTAGCCCGGATAACCGCGCTGTTTGAGCATGCGATAGATAAAATCGGGGGCATGCGCTTCGACAGCCCAGCGGGTGATGACAGGCACGCCGACCAGTCCGCCGCCGATATGGTCGTTCATCACCTCGTGCGTCAGCCGGAAGAGCTGCTGCCGTACGTCGTCGCGGAGCGAATCGGGCGTAGCGCCTACCAGCATCGGGTAGACCATGTCGAGTTGCGATCCGGTGGCATAGGTCTGTGTCGCCGGGTCGTAGAAGCGGGCGTGGATCGTGCGGTTGAGCGTGTCGCGCCGTGCTTCAAACGCGGCCGCCTCGTCGTCACGGCCCGTGAGGCGGGCCATCCGCGCCATCCTGGCGTAACAGTCGCTGACGAAACAGTTGTTGACCAGAGACACCGAAGCCCCGTTGCCCGCGTCGACCCCGTGCGGGGCGAGCCAGTCGCCGAGGAACCAGTCCCGGTAGGGCGTATCGGGCCAGCGGGTCAGCAGGCCGTCCTTCATGTACCGTTCGACATAGCCCATCCACTCCCGCATGGCGGGGTAGTGGCGGTCGATCAGCGTCCGGTCGCCGTAGTTGAGCCATGTCTGCCACGGGGCCATGACGAGGAACCCGCACCAATAGGGGCCTCCTCCGCCGGCTCCTGCGTTGGGGGCTACATGCGGCAGGCTGCCGCCCGGGCGCATGGCATCGTCCCAGGCCTGTACCCAGTTGCGGTAGAGCGGTGCGGTGCCGTAGAGGGTTTGCAGGATTTCGGTGGACGAGTTGCCGTCGCCGCCGTATCCGGCGCGTTCGAGGTGGGGGCAGTCGACCATGTAACCGTTGTAGGCCAGGCAGCGCAGCGTACGGGCGATCATGTCGTGGATGGCGTTCAGGTCGGCGTCCGACGAGGCGAACGTCGTTTCCGTCCGGTAGTCGGTGTGGATGGCGAGCGCCCGGAAATCTTCCCGGCGGGGCGTTTGCACCAACCCGCGCACCTCGGCGTAGCGGAAGGCGTGGTGGTTGAACTTGTTGGTGAACCGTTCCCGGCCGTCGCCGCGGGCGATGTAGGTGTCGTGTTGCCGCTGGTCGGCGAGGTTATCCCCGGCGTCCGTTTCGTCGCTGTACTCGATCTCGACGCGTGCCCCGGCCGGAAGGCCTGTGAAATCCGCTTCCAGCCAACCGGTGACGACCTTGCCGAAGTCGAGCCGCCAGACGCCGGGTGCCGCCTCGTGCAATCCGCAAGCCGTCAGCCGTTCCTGAATGCAATCGGGTTCGACCATTTGGGGCGTTGCCCGGTGGCCGGGCTTTTCGACCGTGACGACCGGTTGCCATTCGAGTGCGTCGAGGTCGGCCCGAGACATCGAGCGCGGGTTCCGCCGGGCGTCGATCTCCTCGCCGCCGAAGTCCAGGGCGTTCCACGATCCCGTGTCGCGGTAGCCGCTCAACGCTGCACGCCATGCGGTGTCCGTGCGGCAGACGGTCTGACGGCCGTTCGCGGAACGGATATCCAGTTGTGCCCGGACGAGCGGTTCGGAGTAGGGCTCGCCGGGCTGCCAGCGTCCGAACGTACCGCGCTTGTACCATCCCTGCCCGAGCCAGATCACCAGCTCGTTGTCGCCTTTGCACAAGTAAGGGCGGACGTCGTAGGCCACCCACAGCGAACGTTTGTCGAGTTGCGAGACGGCCGGGGCGAGGCAGGCGTCGCCGACTTTGCGGCCGTTGACCCAGACCTCGTGGTAGCCCAGCGAATTGACATGCAGCAGCGCATCTTCGGCGGGCGTTCGGATGTCGAACTCCCGGCGCAGGAGCACGGCCGTAGCGCCCGAGCCCGCCAGTCCGATGAACTCACCCGCAACGGACGCCGGGCCGGTCAGGCCGATGCCGAAGCGGGCGGCAGGGGAAACGACTTTCCGGCCGCCCTTCACGGTGCGGAGCGTGACGCGCCACCAGCACTGCATGCCGTCAGCCAGCGGAAGCCCCTCGTAGGGAATTCCTACGGAGTTGTCCGAGCGTACTTCGCCCGAGTCCCACAGGTCGGCGTTTCCCGAAAGCAGCCGCAGGCTGTCCGAGGCCACTTCGATTCGGTAGCTGCGCTGGGCGTCGCCCTGCCGTGCGGAGCGGAGCTGCCACCCGAAACGGGGCGTCGCCGTGTCGATGGCGAGCGGGGCGGTCAGCCCTTCGCAGGTCAGCCGCACGAGGCTGGGATTCCCGCTTCGGTTGCTCCGGGAATTGTCGGCCGGGTCGGCCGCCGGCATGCCGGTTCCGGAAAGGGGGCCGAGCAGCAGGAGTGCGTATAAGAAGATCCTTTTCATCGGTTCAAGGGGTTGGCTGGTCGTTTATTGGCGGTTGTAAGCTTCAGCCCGGACCGTATAGCGGTCGTCGGGGAGCAGCGAGCCGTCGAATTCGAGGTCGAGCTGCCGGCTCTCGCCCGGCATGAGGGTGAAATAGTTGTCATCGGCCACATAGGGCAGGATGCGTTCGCCGTCCGACTGGCGGTAGGGCTGTACGTGCACAGCGAAGGCGACCGAACGCCCGATGTTCCGGACGGTCGTGCGGATGACCTTGCGGCCTGCTTCGGTGAACAGCCGCGTGTGTACCTGCAACCTGGCCGGGGCGAGCGTGTTGAGCGCCGTGTAGTCGCCGCGGCGGGCGGCGCGCCAGTAAAAATTGTCCGAGAGCAGGCGTCCGTCGCGGTCGGTCAGCTCCAGCCGGATGAAATGCACGGGCGAGAGTTTCGGCGCCTTCGCATCGCGACGGTAGACCTCCAGTTCGTAGAGCGAGTAACCCCACTGCGTGGCGCGGCGGAGCCCGAGCATCCGGACGTAGCGGGCCTGCTGCAACGGCAGCCGGATCGTCTCCTCGCCGCCCGGGGCGTTCTGTGCTTCGTATACGTCGCGCCAGCTGCGGCCGTCGTCCGAGAGTTGCAGTTTATAGGCTGCGGCGTGGGCGTCTTCCCAGCGGAGCACGACCTCGGTGAAGGTGCGGCGTTCGCCCAGGTCGACCTCGATCCACTGGTCGTCGCTGTACTCGCTGGCCCAGCGGCTCGAGTCGTTGCCGTCGGTCAGTGCTGCGGCGCCGTCGCCGTCGGGCGAGGACGAGGAAGCCTTCACCGGCCGGTTGCGGGCAAGGTTGCCTTCCGAAAAGTTCAGGTCGAACAGATCGCGGGCCGCATTGGCCGCGAGCGAAACTTTGAGTCGCTGGGTGAACTGCGGCAACAGGCGCCCGTCGAGATCGTAAACCCGGGCCGTGGCCGTCGCTTCGATCGCGTCGCGCGTCGTGTTGATGGCCTTCACCGAGTTGTCGGCATGGCTCCACTGGATATGCACCGGTTCGCATGCCTTACGCACGCCCCAGTAGGCGCCCGTCGGGTCGAGGTAATAGTCGTAGGTCTGCCATACGAGCGACGGATAGGCCGGTTGGCTCATCCAGGTCATGATGCCCGTGGCGTCGTCCCACAGGTGGTGCTGCCAGCCTTCGTACATGGCTTTGTTGACTTCGAGGTTGAGCAACTGGGCCTTGCGGCAGAAATCCTCGATACCATTCGCTTCGCCGTAGTTTTCGGCCACGGTCTCGAAATATTTGTCCGGCGCGGCGTTGGCTGCCGATTTGCCGAAGAAATGCTTGTCCCACATGTCGTTGCGTGGCCACCACGACTCCTCGGGCATGAATTTGCGGAAACTCTCGAACGTCGTGAAGACGGCCGTGCCGATCTCGGTGCGGAAACCCCATGCCGGGCGTCCCTTGTAGCCGTAGGGTATTGGGTGGGCGGTGAAATACCAGCCGGGGTGGAAATTGGCCCACGGCCCGCTGCCCGAGAGCCCCTGCGCGTTGGATATGGACTGGTAGAGGCGGTCGCCGCCGTCGTAGTGGGCGACGTCGCCGCGCAGCCAGTCGTCGAGCGGGGCCTGCGGTACGCTTTCGTTGTCGCCGCACCAGACGGCGATCGAGGGGTGGTTGCGCAGCCGTTTGATCTTCTCCACGGCATTCTGCTGGAATGTCGCCAGGTCGTGCGGCAGGTTGGGGTGCGAGTTGAGCCAGAAGTCGTCCCACACCATGATGCCGTGGCGGTCGCAGGCATCGTAGAACTCCTCGTCGGTGGTCGAGCCGATCCAGTTGCGGATCATGTTGAAGTGCATGTGCCGGTGGAGTGCGACGCGGGTGTCGTACTCCTCGCCGCGGCAGCGGAGCAGCCATTCGCTCATGCCCCAGTTGCCGCCTTTGACATAGACCGGTTCGCCGTTGATCTTCAGCCGGAAGATGCCGTCCCGCCATTCGTAGCCGTATTCGCGGATTCCGAACGTCACCGTCCGGGCATCCGATTCGCGTCCGTCGGTGTCGAAACGCATGCGGCAGGCATATAACGCGGGATCGCCCAGGCCGTTGGGCCACCATAGCTGCGGATGCTCCACCGCCAGGCCGGGGACTTCGCGCTCCGTGAGCCGGATGGTCTTCCGTTCGCCCGCTTCGAGGCGGACGGGTTGCGAGAAGGCGATACCCCCGGGCTGTATTTCGCCCCGCAGCACGCCTTCGCAGGCTTTGTCCGAGCGGTTCTCCAAATCGGTGCGGATTTCGATCAGTGCGCGGTCGCGGTCGGGAACCTTGGTGCGGATCCACGGTTCGAGGATACGCACGTCGCCCGAGAATGCGAGGTAAACATCGTCCGTGATGCCGCTCAAAAGCCCGGGCGCATAGGGCATCCAGTCCCATCCGGCGCTCGAAATGTAGGTCGGGCTGCGGAAGTTCGGCACGGGGTAACCCACCCATTCGACTTCGACCTCGAGGCGGTTCTCCCCCGCGGGTTCCACGAGCCGGGTGATGTCGTAGGCACCCTGTTGCATGAAGCCGTCGAGGCGTCCCAGCAGGTGCCCGTTGAGGTAGACCGCGGCCTTGCGGTTGACCCCCTCGAAATGGAGCCACAGGGTGCGGCCTTCGCCGGCCGGGGGCGTACGGAAGAGTCCCGTGTAGCGGAAATCGCGGTCGTATAATTGTTTGTCCACACGGTAGGCGTTGTCGCCGTAATCGGGGTCTGCTTCGACGCCGGCCGCGACATACGATGCGAAGACGCAGCCCGGCACGATGGCCGGCACGGCGGGCAGTCCGCCGCCGTCGGCAGGCTGCACTTCCCAGCGGATATGTCCGCTGCGGCTGTCGAGCGGGATGCGTTCCTGTGCGCTGATGCCGGCGGCGAGCAGCGAAAGGCAGAATGCGAAAATTCGTTTCATCATGGCGTACGTTTTTTTCGGACGGAGAAGGGTACGCACTCCGCTCCGGCGGGGAGCGGAGTGCGTGCGGATAGCTATTCTTCCGTTCCCGTGCCGGAATCGTCGTCGGAGTCGTAAACGTGCTCCCAGTTATACACGCGGAAGAAGTAGGGACGGTAGAAATCGGCGCTGCCGACACGGTTGAAGTTATCCCAGAAATTGGCCGGGTCGCTGTTGGTCGAGAAGACCAGCTCGCCCTGGCGCGAGAGCGCCGGGTGGAGGTTGATCATGTACCAACGCTGGTGGTAGGGACTGCCGAGTTTGTCGAGCGTCGCGGGCAGCGTGAAGAGCAGCTTGCGCTCGGTGAAGGGGCCGTAGGGCTTTTCGCTGCGGAAAATGTGGATGTCGCGCCCGAAGGGGAAGGCTTCCATGCACATGTAATAGGTGCCGTCCTTCTCGAAGACCCACGGCATCGAACCCGATTCGGTGGTAATGTAGGAGCGTTCCATCTCGTCGTCGGTCGGTACGCCGGCCTGCCACTGGTATTCGCCGCTCAGGTCGCGGATGTAGTATGACCACGGGCTGCCCAGATCGAGCGTCTCGGTGCGGGCCACCAGCACGCGCGAAACCAGGTTCACCTGTTTGGTCGTATAGAGGTAGATGTGTCCCCCTTCCGTATCCTCGAACATGGTCGAACCGTATCCCAGGCCGTCGGATTTGAAGTTGTAGTCGGTCGAGAGCACTGACATGTAGCGTCCGTCGCCCGGTTCGCCTTCGAGGCTGTACTCCCGCAGGCATCCGTCGATGTTCTTCAGCGAACCGGGCTCCACGCCCGTCCAGAGCATCTGTAATACCTTTCCGTGTGCGGGGTCGTCGTACACGACGGCGTCGCCTGCCCAGTAGCAGTAGTCCTGGTCGATCTCCCCCTTCTGTATCTCGGCGTCGGAGAGCGAGGCCTTCGGATGGCGGATATGGGTGCGGGCCTGGTAGTAGCGGTCGCCCGAGGGGTTGTCCGTCTGTACGTAGTCGGCCAGCCATACCAGGTCGTCATCGGTTTCCCGCCCTGAGGCGATCGTCGCCCCTTTTTGGATCATCAGACTGTTGCGGGGGAAGCTGCAACCGCCCCGGGCGCGGGTTTCGCCGTCCACCACGCCGTAGAAACTGTCGTTGAAAGACCAGAAGACATTGCCGTCGGGCAGTGCCGTGGTGAGCACGCCGTCGCCGCCGTTCCAGCCCAGTGTACGGGTGAAGAGTGCGTCGTATTTCTTGTCCTTATAGACGAAGACACGGGGATCCTGACCCCCTTCGTCGGGCATCTGTACGAGGTTCCACGACGGGTCGATGGTGGGAGGGGCCGGCGCCGGGGAGACCTCGGGCGTCTCGTCGTAGGGGATCGCCGGATTGTCGAAGTCGTTGCACGCGGACAGGGAGCCCGTGCACAGGCCGATTATGCAGAGTGCTATGATATTTCTTTTCATGGTTCGTTGCGATAAAAGTTAGTATTGTGCGCGGGTCATCGTCTCGCGTACCTCGTGCCAGGTGTTCCCGCCGTTTTCGGAAGCCAGCTGGTAGCGGTAGTAGAGGTAGAAAGTTCCGGTCGTGGGGTCGTAGGAACATACGTCCCGCGGCGAGACGGAGACATGGATGGCGTCCTGGCTGTCGAGGTAGGGGGTTATGCTTACCTTCTGCATGGGGACGACCTCTTCCGTGAGTTCGCCTTCGACATAGACGGGGACGTTCACCCAGGATTCGGGGTCGACCGTCACGCGAAGGCTGTTGTTGCGGGTCGTGGTCATGTCGTTTGCGGCCGTGGCGCCCGGGAGTATCCGCACGGAGTGCGCGCCGACGGGCGTGACGAGCTTCGAGGAGTTGATCGCCTGGCGCCGCGTGTTCGAGCCGAAGATGTTGTCGACGATCCAGCCGGTCTGCGTGGTTCCGGTCATGGTATAGTAGGTGTCGCTCTTGGTCGTGGCGTAGTCGTTCTTGCGCAGGATCTCGAAGAGTACGAAGTTCTTCGTGGCCGAAGGCATGTAGGCCGATACGGATTCGATGCGCAGCGGGATGAAGTAGGTCTGGTCGGGGAGCAGCCCCTCGGTCTTCACGCTGATCGGAAGCAGCACCGAATTGCTGCCGGCTTTCATTTCGACGCTCATGGGGTCGATCGTATAGTATTCGGCGGGGAGCTCCATGGCGTAGTCCTCGAATTTCGTATCGAAATTGCGCCTGTTGTACTCGCCGATTGCCTCGTAGTCCAGCCCGAGCTTCACGGTGACGTTCTCGTCGAGGCCCGTGGTGCCGCTGGCGTAGATGGCCAGCTTCCCTTCGCAGCCTTCCGCGTCGTATTCGAACTCCTGCCCGAGGATGTTGTTTTCGCCGCTGACGATGAATATCTCCTTGCGATAAAGCTCTTCCTTGTAGTATTCCATTTCGCAGGAACACAGGAAGGCGGCCGCGGCGGCGAGGATCGTTATTTTGCTGAATGCTTTCATCTTCTGAATTTTTAGGAATTGACTATTTTTCCCAGCCGGGGTTCTGGTCCAGGCTCGGCACCTTGCGCAGTTCGTCGCGGTGCAGCGGCATGAACATGTATTTGGATTTGAACGTCCGCTCGCGGATCGTGCGGTACGAGATGATGGTCGGGGCGTAGAACCCTTCCCATTTCCCGGCTTCGACGTTCAGTCCCGTCAGCGGTTCGCGCTCCAGCTCCTCGAAAATGCCCCACCGGCAGATGTCGTAATAGCGGCGGTTCTCGTGAAGGAATTCGACCATGCGTTCGCGCTGGATCAGCTTGTTGAACGTCGTGGCGTCGACGAGCTCGTTTGCTTCGGCGCCCGGCAGGCCGGCGCGGTAACGCACCTGGTTGAAAGCCTCGGCCATGGCATTCTGGTCGCGCGAATAGCTCTCGCCGTTGACTTCGTGGGTCTTCGTGAGGTTGTTCAGCGCCTCGGCATAGGAGAGCAGGATCTCGGCATAGCGGATCAGCGGGAAGGTCTTCTGTACCGTGCGGGCGTTGCTGCCCGTGCGGGCGTCGCGCGGGTGGACGTACTTATAACAGGTGTATCCCGTCAGGTTGTAGATGTTGCTTACACCCGCCTGGTTCTTGCCGGCGTTGGCTCCGTTGTAGTATTCGACGATCTGGTTCTTCATCTCTTCCGAGGTGGTCGATTCCATTTTCCACAGCGTGCCCGAAAAGCCGATGCTCGCATAGAAGCGCGGTTCGCGGTTTTCATAGGCCTTGTACGTACCGCCGGGCAGGGTGTAGTTTTTCGAGAGCCTCTTGTCTGCCGTGGTTACGCAGCTCTGGTCGTAGGGACGGTCTTCGTAGGGGTATTCCGCGCTCGCGTTGCCGATGTCGCGGCCGTCGGCCATGCGGTAGGCGTCGACGATGCGTTGCGGAATGCTTACCGAGCTGTTGCCGCCCAGCTTGAGCGGGAAGATGACGTCCTGCTGGTCGGTGATGTTCTGCGTCGTACCCCAGATCAGTTCGGGGTTGGTCACGTTCGTCGTTTCACCGGTGAACATTTCCGAATAGGAGCGGTAGGGGTCGATGCCGCCCGCACCTGCCGGGAAGGGGGCAGACGGAACGTTCGAGGGCAGTGCCAGCGTGTATTCGTCGGCCGCTACCGTGTGCAGGCGATAAATGCCGAGGTCTATGACGCGTTTGGCGGCAGCGGCAGCCACGGCCCACTTGCGTTCGTCATAAGTCTGGGAGACATAGTGTACACCGTCGGATTTGCGCTTGAAATCCCCGAAGTAGCGGCGTGCGGCATTCCCGCCGTTGAAAAGCGGGCTTGCGGCCTGCAGGCGAAGACGGGCGGCCAGTGCCAGTGCGGCGCCTTTGGTCGGGCTTCCGAAGAGATCCAGCGGCTGCTCGGTCGCGAGGTTCTCCGCTGCGGCTTCCAGCTCCGAGCAGATGTAATCCACGCATTCGTCGTAGGTGCTCCGCTCCTGCTGGTAGTAGTCGGGCGTTTCGTTGGTGTTGAGAATCTGGTCGCCGACCAGGATCATGGGGCCCTGGTTCTGGAGTATCCAGTAGTAGGCGTAGGCGCGCAGGAAGCGTGCGCGGGCACGGAACTCCATCTTGTCGAAGGCGTTCATGTCGGGCACCTCGTCGATGTGGGGCAGGATGGTGTTCACCTTGCGGATGACCTTGTAGCAGTTTGGCCAGACGTTGAAGTTCCAGTCCCAGCCGCCCGTCGCCGTGTAGGTGATCTTGTCGGTGGTCAGTTCGGTCCCGGGGAAGGAGACGTCCAGGATGCCGTTGTAGAATGTCCCGCAGCTGACCGCCTCGTCCGAGCCGGTGGCGCCGGGAACGCTGCACCAGTAGTAGATGCGCCCCTCTTTCGGCAGTTGGTTCACCGCTCCGTTGAAATAGCGTTCGATGTTGTATTGGCTCTCGAAGATACGTTCTTCGGAAAAGGTGTCCTCGAAGTAGTCGTCCACGTTCAGGAAGTCGCACGAAGTGGCGAGGCCGGCGACGAGGGCGAGCAGTATGATGAATGATTTTTTCATGGTCGTTTGTGTTCTTTGGAGGGACTCGGGTTAGAAGTTCAGGTAAATCTGCAGCGAGAAGCGGCGCGGGATCGGGTAGGCATGTCCGGTCTTCATGGCCTGCTCCGGGTCGAAGATATCCACACTGTCCCATACCGCGAGGTTCTCGCACATGATCTGGAAGTCGATGGATTGCAGGCCGAGCGCCTTACGCAGCCCCGGGGTGTGCAGGTTGTAGTTCAGGCTCAACTCCTGAAGCCGCAGGTAGCGGGCGTTGCCTTTCCAGAAGGTCGAAGGCTTGGTGTTGTTGGTGTTTTTGCCGTAGGAGAGTCGCGGGAAGCGTGCGTCGGGGTTTTCGGTGGCCAGGTTGCCCGAATAGTCGGCCGCCGTCCAGCGGTTGGCGGGATCGTAGGCCAGGGCCATGACGTTGCCTTTGTATCCGCCGTTGAACGGAATGTATCCGTCGAATTTCGAGCCGTCCTTGTCTCCGTAGAGGAAGTAGTTGTTGCCCGTACCCTTGAACAGGACGTTGAGCGTCCAGTTCTTGTAACGGACTTCGGCGCCGAACCCGTACATGAACTGCGGGATTCCGGAGTAGGCGAACAGGGGTACCTGGTCGTCGTCGGTGATCACGCCGTCGCCGTTCACGTCCTTGTATTTGATGTCGCCCGGGCGCACCGTGCCGAACTGCTCGGGGCTCATGTCCACATCCTGCTGGTCTTTGAAAAGCCCCAGCGAGATGAATCCCCGCTGTACGTCGTTCGAGAAACCGGTCTTACTCAGGTAGGGATAGGGCTGCATGGCCTCTTCCCAGTTGTTGATCTTGTTTTTCGACAGGGTGAAATTGCCGCGCAGGGTGAAGTGGAAATTTTTACCGATGGGCTGGAAATATTCGAAGTTACCGTCTCCGCCCCAGCTGGTCATGCTGCCGACGTTCCCGTAGGGCATGGTGATGACACCTACGTAGTCGGGAATCTGGGCCCGCTGCTGGAAAATGCCCTCGCGGCGGTCGTGGAAGTAGTCCACCGACATCGTGAAACGGTTGTCGAAGAGGTGGAGGTCCATGCCGATGTCGAATTTCTTGGCTTTCTCCCACGCCAGGTTGTCGGCGCCCACGCGGTTCTCGGTCAGTACGCCCGAACCGCCCCACGGCGTGGTGTCACTCTTCTCCTCGATGATCGTCAGGTAGGGGAAACGCATGTTGGAGATGCGGTCGTTGCCCACCAAACCGTACGAGGCGCGTATTTTCATGAAGTTGAGCCATTTGAGCTGTTTCATGAATTCGTACTGCGTGGGAACCCAGCCCACGGCCACGGCCGGGAAGAACCCGTATTGTTTGCCGCTCTGGAAGTTCTCGGAGCCGTTCAGACCGAAATTCACGTCGAGGAAATAGGTGTCCTTGAAGCCGTAGGTGAAACGTCCCGACAGGCTCTGGTAGCGTTTGGCGATGGCATTCATCGAACTGTCGGCACCCGATTCGGTGGTGCTTTCCAGATAGTATAACAGCAGGCCGCCCACGCGGTGGTGTCCGAAGGCGCGGTCGTAGTTGGCCTTGGTTTCAAAGTAGAGTTTACGCCAGTTCCAGGCTTCGGAATTGTACTGTACCGAGGCCTCGGTGACCTGTTCCGAAAGGATCAGTTCGCCCCGCTGGTTGCGCTCGCGTGCCAGGTAGAGCGCCGGCATGGAGTAGCGGCTTTCGCCGAAGAGCGACTGGGAATCCCACGAACCGGTGGCCTCGACGCTCAGCCCCTCGGTGACCATGGACAGGTCTTGCTTGATGCCGATGTTGAAGAGCGTGCGGCTTTTGTTCTCGACGGTATTGCCCGTGTAGTTGAGCAGTACGTGGGGCGGGATGTCGCTGTCGGTGCCCGAGGCGGGCAGTTCGCCGCTCGAATAGCGCAGCGGGTACATCAGCGGCGTGGTCTTGGACTGCGAATCCCAGATCCAGTCGGTGAGCGACTGGTCGGCGCGGCTGTACTTCTTGCCCATGCTCGGACGTTTGTTCACCGACATGAAACCCATGGCACCCAGATAAATCTGCGTGGTCTTCGTGAGGTTGATGTCGATATTTGTACGGAAGTTATAGGTATCGTACCCGACGCCCTTGTTGTATTTGCTGTCGTTCATGCTCTTGTATGCCGAACTCTCCTGGGACATGCCCAGGCTGGCGAAATAGCGGGCGATACTGCCGCCGCCTTGTGCGCTGATGTATTGCGTATGCTGGAACGACGTGGGATTGAGGATTACGTCCTGCCAGTCGATATCGGGGTAGAGGTCGGGATCGAGGCCGTAGCGGATGATGTCCATTTGCGTATTGTCGTAGACAGGGCTCATGCCCGATGCCACGGCCGCCTCGTTGGCCATTTCGGCATATTGCGTGGCTCCCACGTATTTGGGCAGGCGGCGCAGTTCGGAAATGGTGTAGTTCGAGCGGAAGGTGATCTTGAGCTGCTCTTTCTTACCGCGTTTGGTCGTGACGAGCACCACGCCGTTCGCACCGCGGCTGCCGTAGACGGCTGTTGCGGCGGCATCCTTGAGTACCGAGAAGCTCTCGACGTCGGCCGGGTCGATCTGGCTCAGGTTTCCTTCCAGGCCGTCGATCAGTACGAGCGCACCGCTGTTGGCGCCGAACGTACCGATACCGCGCACCCAGAATTCGGAGATGTTCCGGCCCGGTTCGCCGCTCGACTGGATCGAGATCACGCCCGGGACGCGACCGCCGAGCGTGTTGACGATGTTCGTCGCCGGCAGTTCGAGGTCTTTGGTGTCGACCACGGCTATGGCACCCGTCACGCTGACCTTGCGCTGCGTACCCATGCCGACGACGACGACCTCTTCCATTTCGTTTCCTTCCTTGAGGGTGATCTTGACGTCGGCCGCCGAGGTGATGATCTGTTCGGCTGTTTCATAGCCCACGAACGATACGACCAGCGTATTGTAGAGTTTGGCGGTGAGTTTGAACCGTCCTTCCGAATTGGAGATGGATCCGATGCCGGGTTCGTCCTTGACATAGACCGTGGCACCGACGACGGGGATGTTGTTGGAATCGACGATCAGGCCGTTCACCTCGACCGTCGGCTGTTGCTTGTTCTGGGCGCCGGCCTGCACCGCGAAGGCGGACAGAAAGGCGCATATCAATAGAAATCGCTTCATGTCTTTTGGGGTTGTGTGGGTGGATGGACCTGCTTATTCGATGGCTACGCGGCGAATGGCATAGTTCTCGCTGTCGCCGATGTAGAGGTCGCCTTCGGAAGTGATGGCCAGCCCGATGGGTTTGTTGAATTTGGCCGAGGAGGCGGGGCCGTTCACGTAGCCGGAAGATTTCGGCGTCCCTGCGAAGGTGGAGACGTAGCCGTTCGAGAGCGCGATCTTGCGTATGCAATGGTTTTCGCTGTCGGCTACATAAATGACCTCCTCTTCCGGGTCGACGCACATCTGGCGGGGATTGTTGAACTGTGCCTCGGTCAGTGGGCCGTCCAGGTGTCCCGCCGTGTTTTTACGGCCGGCCCAGACCTCGATGGTGCCTGCCGCGAGGTCGTGCTTGTAGATACAATGGTGCCCCTGGTTGGCGAAATAGACGATGTTGGGGTCGCGCGGGTCGAAAACCAACCCCATGATGTCGCCCTGGGAGTCTATGAACCGGTTCGGGGGCGTGAGGTTTTCACCTTTGCCCGTGGCGGGATCCCAGCGGGCTACTACGCCCTCGTTGGTATAGAAATAGAATTTGTTGTCGGCGGGACACATCGTGAATGTCTGGATGGCGTTCCACACGGGGGCGAAATCACCGTTGGTGTAGAACAGGTCGCGATCCCACTTGATGTCCCCCGCGTTGGTGTTGGCATAGTCGGCGACGGGGTCGAAATAGCCGTAACCCTTGTTGCCGATGTTGGCGTGGTACCAGTAGATGTTGCCGGTGACCAGGTCGGGGCTCAGGAGAATGCCGGTGACCAGGATGCCGAAATCGTTGAGTACTTTGATATTCCCGGCCTCCTCGCTCATCATGTAGACGCGGTGCTTGCCGCCGTCGTCTATGCTGAAGCGCACGAAGAGGTTGTCGTTTTTGTCGACGGCGATCCCCGATTCGGGTTTCGATGAGAAGTACGCCCCGATCAGCGAAGTGGTGCCTTCGGGCATGGTAGTACCTTTCGTACCGCCGGCAATCGTGGAAACATTCGTTTGGATGATGTAGTCGAACAGTTCGTCGAACCGGACTTTGTTCTCTTCGTTCTCGCCGACGGAGACGGAGATGACACACTCTTCGCCCGGGAGTTTGGGCGCGAGGACGAGCATACGGTCGCCTGTGGATGAGATGACGGCTGCGCGTTTTTCGTTGAAATAGACGTTGAGGGCTTTGGCGTCGGTGCCGAAATTCTTGCCCGTGATGATGACCTGGGTCGCTATCGGCCCGGTTTTAGGATAGAACGATTCGAGTTCGATAGGGCGGTCGGGCCGATAGCCAGAATTCCCCCCCCCTCGCTTTCGCCGTCTGAACACGATAACAGCCCGATGCCTGCTGTCAGGCAGGCGAGCCACATGTGCAACCGGCATGTTCGGTAGAAGTTTTTCATAAATGTTGGTTTTATTAGGTTATATAGTTATATATAAATAAGGTTAGTGCAGGGTTTGTTTATGATGGCTCCTCCAGTCGGGATATGTCAGCGGGAATACGGCGTGTAGGCCGTCCCTGTCCGGTATGGCCGGGCAGGGGACAGAACGTATGACAGCGGCGTGGACAAACCTCACGCCGCCCCGGAAAGGGCGTATGATCTCCGTCAGGGGTTCCTCTGAAAAGTGACAGGTCGGGTTCATTCGTTTCGCAAGTTTCGTCCGGGTTTTCGGCCCGTCCGGAATTTTTAGGGAGTGCTATACAAAGCTATCTATATTGCACGAGGAATTCAAGGCCACGGAGGTGAAATGAGATGTATGTTAGTTTGATTATAAATACAACGTATTGATTATAAGTGTATTTGCTGGTGGCCTGTCTGCCGTTTTGGTAAATGGGAATTAGAGCTGCCGGTGGGCGGATACCTGCTTAATGTCCCCAGTAGCGTGTGCTCTGTGGTGGTATGTCCGAAGAAATAATTCCGGAATATCTCGGCTGTCACATACGACTCGCGTTTCTGGAGTTACCGGTTATCTCCCGGAGCCGGGAGGTGAAGTGCAGTGCAGTGGCTGGTCGTCGATTTGCTCGGCTTCTGCGGAATGCCCTTTACTGACGATAACGCGTTGCCTGTTCCGGTACCGGAGTTCGGGTACGACTTCGGGTTTTGTCGAGCAGCGAACGAACTTCCCGTCGGCAGTAGATTTTTAACTACCTGTTCTTATGCCGATCCTTGGCTGTTTTTGGCTGCATCCACGAAAAAAATCCTGCAAGTACTTGAACTTGCAGGATTCGGCGTTTTGTTGTCGCCTTGCGGCGCTTCCCTGGCGGAGAGAGAGGGATTCGAACCCCCGGTACAGTTGCCCGTACACCGCATTTCGAGTGCGGCCCGATCGACCACTCCGGCATCTCTCCAATGGCCCGCGCGAAAAACCTTTCGTTTGGGACTGCAAATATAGACATATTTTTTATTTCCCGGCATTTTCGTGTGAAAAATTTTTCTGCACGTAGGAAAAAAAGTGCTATAACCGGTCTTTTTCGTGCGTTTGACAAATAATTCCTATCTTTGTAACAAGCGGGGGAATGCAGTATCGGTGCCGCCCGCCCGTTTATATAAAAGGAAACGATACTAAAATCGGTATGGTTTTCGTTTATGAAAAAAGAACTAACGCAAACAACATGTGCGCTATGAAAAAGTTGAAAATTTTAATCGCAACCCTTATCCTGTCCGCGGGGCTGGCCGGCTGTTCGTCGGCTTACTACGCGTCGTCGGGATATTCCAACGACGATTTGTACGCCCTGCACGATAAAACAGCCATCGCCCGCAAGCAGCAGGCCAAGGCCGAAGCCGAAAAAGCCGCTGCCGAAGCCCGCAGGGCCCAGTGGGAGGCTCGCCTCGCGGAGGCGGAGGCCGCAGCAGCCGAGAACGGCTATTACACCTACAATTCGAATCCCTACGAGGATATCCTGGCCGACGACTACGAAAGTGCTTACGCCCGTCGTTTGAGGGGCTTCGAGTCGCCGACCTACAGGATGCCGTCGAGTTACTACAACTTCCGCTACGGCAGTGCGTTCACGTATGCCACGGCCTACGATCCGGCATTCTACAATATCATTATTTCCGGCGACCAGGTCTGGGTGGAGCCCAAATACATCACCTCGATGTTCGGGACGTGGGGCGGTTCGCCCTATTACGGCGGCTGGTATTTCGGCTGGAACTACTCTCCCTCGTGGTGGGGCTATCCCAGCTATGCGTGGAGTGGCTGGAACTGGGGCTTCGGTATCTCGTGGTACGACCCGTGGTGGGGCTGGGGACATCCCCACTGGGGGCCCGGATGGCGTCCGGGCTGGGGCCCGGGGTGGGGACCCGGTTGGCATGACCACCATTATACGGGATACAGGCCGCGCAGTTATTATGGATACAGCGGTCGGGGCAACAGTTACAGCGGACGTGGCAACAGTTACAACAGCGGACGCGGAACCAGCTATAACAGCGGCCGGGGCAACAGTTACAACAGCGGCCGGGGCAGCAGTTATAACAGCGGACGCGGTAACAGTTACAACAGCGGCCGGGGCAGCAGCTACAACAGCAATCGCGGCAGCAGCTATAACAGCGGCCGGGGCAGCAGTTACAACAGCGACCGGGGCAGTAGCTATAATAACAATCGCGGCAGCAGTTATAATACGGATCGCGGCAGCAGCTATAACAACAATCGCGGCAGTAGCAGCAGCTACAACAGCGGGTCGTCGTCACGCGGCAGCAGCGGATCGTCGGGACGCTCTTCGGGCGGCGGCGGACGCAGTTACGGAGGTCGTTAATTAACGAAAGATACGAATTATGAAACGGATTATAAATATTGCCGCACTCGTTGCGGCGTGTGCGGCGGTTGTGCCGCTGCAGGCCCAGATTCCGAATTATGAATTCGGCGGCGCGGTGTTCAACCACGATATCATGACGACCGGGGAATTTGCAGCATTGTCCCGTCCGCAAAATTTCGGCACTGCGCGGTCGATGGCCATGGGTGGCGCCTTCACTTCGTTGGGAGCCGATATGGTATCGATGTCCCTCAATCCGGCGGGCCTTGGTATGTACCGACATAGTGAATTCTCGTTCACGCCGATTGTTTCCATCGCTAAAGCCACGACTCCGGGAACGATGCCCGGGCAGCTTTCCGGTTCGGGGAATTCGAAATCGCGGTTTGCGTTGGCTAATATCGGTGCCGCTTTAAATGTGTTTGAAAATGCGCACGGGGCGTTGACGAGTGTGACGATTGGCTTCGGAATGAACCGCATCGCCGATTTCAATTCGCACTACTCCTATTCGTCGGATGTGCGTTACAGTCCGGGCAATGGATTGGTATACAGCATTGCGGATGCCTTTTCAGACCAGTTGCAGAAGGGCGTGAATGCTCCCGGAGGCTGGCAGCCCGTCATGCCCCAACCGGGTAAGGACGGCCCGAACGGCCCGTTGAATATCGACAATTACGGCCCTTATTTCTGGCCTGCCATCCTGGGCTACAAGGGGGCGATGATCGAGGTCGGGAACGACGGCCGGTGGGGACGTGGCTTTATCGGGGACAATGCGTCGATACAGCGTTCCATGAATGTGCTTAACACCGGGTCGATCAATGAATTCGACCTCTCCTTCGGGGCGAATTTCAACAACATCGTTTATTTGGGTGCGACATTGGGTATACAGAGCGTTTATAAACGTACGGAAATCACGTATGCCGAAGATTACGGCTATTTTAACGGTACGGACGGGTTTGCAACGGATGCCGCCGGCAATGTGCTGGGACATCAGTTGAGCTACGCCGATTTGTGGCAGCGTGTCAAGCTCGACGGCAGTGGCGTGAATTTCAAACTGGGCGTAATCGTGCGGCCTACGCCGGCCCTGCGCCTGGGAGTGGCATTCCATACACCGACTTTCTATTCGCTTGAACGCACGTACGATGCGGAGGTGGAGACGGAGGTGCTCGACAACAATGACCTCAACGCTCCGGGTGAGGTCGTGCATCCGATTGCTCCCGGTGTCCGGGACGGGGGCAGCGACAGCTGGGATTTCGTATCTCCCTCGCGCCTGATGTTCGGCGCTTCGTATACGTTCGGCAGCTTCGCCATCGTGTCGGTGGATTACGAGCGCGACTGGTACAATGGCATTCGTGTGAAGAATGTGCCGGATATGGCCGATTTCGGGCCGGGCTATTATAAGACGGAGTTTAAGAATAATTTCTGTGGTACCAATACGGTGCGCGCGGGCGTTGAAGTGAAGCCGTTGCCGATACTCGCACTGCGCTTGGGCGGGGGGTACACCTCGTCGATGCTCAAGGATGAATCTTTGGCCTATGAGATGCCGCTCAATACGGAAAGTTATTATCTTTCGGCCGGTGTGGGCGTTACGCTTTCCCGTACGGTATCGCTTGACGTGGTTTATCAGAACCAGACCGACAAGCAGAGCCGGTATTACTTGTTCTACACCCGGAGCAACGACACGGGGGATTTTGTCAGCACGACGGATCTCTATAACACGAAGTTCAAGCGCCACTACATCTCCATGACGCTCGGCTTCCGCTTCTGACGGGTTTCCTGCACAATATAAAGGTTCGTTCGTAGGGACGAACCTTTATTTTTTTATTATATTTGCAGGCTGAAACAAAAATAAAAATCAGGATATATATGGCAAAGGAACTCAAAGACCTCACGAAGTCGGACGAGAACTACTCGCAGTGGTACAACGATCTGGTCGTGAAAGCGGGACTGGCCGAAAATTCGGCCGTACGCGGATGTATGGTCATCAAACCCTACGGCTACGCCATCTGGGAGAAGATGCACGACGCTCTGGACAAGATGTTCAAGGAGACGGGACACCAGAACGCCTATTTCCCGTTGTTTATTCCCAAGTCGTTCTTCTCGAAAGAGGCGCACCATGTCGAGGGCTTTGCCAAGGAGTGCGCCGTGGTGACGCACTACCGCCTGAAAAACGACCCCGAGGGCAAGGGCGTCGTGGTCGACCCCGATGCCAAACTCGAAGAGGAGCTGATCGTGCGCCCCACCTCTGAAACCATTATCTGGAATACCTATAAGAACTGGATTCAGTCGTATCGCGATTTGCCGATTCTCTGCAACCAGTGGGCGAACGTCGTGCGCTGGGAGATGCGTACGCGCCTGTTCCTGCGTACCGCCGAGTTCCTCTGGCAGGAGGGGCATACGGCGCACGCCACGCGCGAGGAGGCCGTCGAGGAGGCTACGAAGATGATTCACGTATACCAGAAATTCGCCGAAGAGTGGATGTCGGTGCCGGTCATCGTGGGACATAAATCGCCCAACGAGCGGTTCGCCGGCGCCGAGGATACGCTGACCATCGAGGCGCTGATGCAGGACGGCAAGGCGCTGCAGAGCGGTACGTCGCACTTCCTGGGGCAGAATTTCGCCAAGGCGTTCGATGTGCAGTACGTCAACAAGGAGGGCAAACTCGAATATGTCTGGGCTACTTCGTGGGGCGTTTCGACCCGCCTGATGGGGGCGCTCATCATGGCCCATTCGGACAACAACGGCCTCGTGCTGCCTCCGAAACTCGCGCCGATTCAGGTGGTGATGATTCCGATTTACAAGGGCGACGACCAGCTGGCCGAAATTCGCGCCCGCTTCGAGTCGATTGCCGGACAGCTCAAGGAGAAGGGCATCAGCGTGAAAATCGACGATCGCGACAACGTCCGCTCGGGCTTCAAGTTCGCCGAGTACGAACTCAAGGGTGTGCCCGTGCGTCTGGCGATGGGCCCGCGCGACATGGAGAACGGCACGATTGAGCTGGTGCGCCGCGATACGCTCGAAAAGCAGACCGTTTCGCAGGAGGGGCTCGTCGGGCGTATCGAGGGCCTGATGACCGAAATCCAGGAGAATATCTTTAAGAAGGCGCTGGCTTACCGCGAGTCGATGATTACGCGGGTCGACACGTGGGAGGAGTTCAAGGAAGTGCTCGACACGAAGGGCGGCTTCATCCTCGCGCACTGGGACGGGACAGTGGAAACCGAGGTGGCGATCAAGGAGGCCACGAAGGCTACGATTCGCTGTATTCCGATTGACGCGCCCGCCGAAGAGGGCACGTGCGTCTTCTCGGGCAAGCCCTCGCACCGCCGCGTGCTCTTCGCCCGCAGCTATTGAGTTATCCGGGCGGGTGTTCCCGCCGGCAACGGGCGAATGGATGTCGGTATTCTGTTCGCCCGTTTTTTTTGCAGGCCCGGGATGCAATGCGGGCCGTGGTTTTTCGGATGTTGAATTGTAAATTACAGGAAGTATGCGATATTCGGTATTGTTGTTTGCGGTGTGGATAACCGTCGTCTGCGCACCGTGCCCGGTTTGTGCCGGGGACGGGGTTCCCGTGCAGGCGGTTGCGGAAAACCAGTGGGCCGGCAGGAAGGTTGCCTTTCTGGGCGATTCGATTACCGACGAGGCGCACGTCGGCACGACTAAAAATTATTGGCAGTACCTGCAGGAGATGCTCGGCCTGGTGCCGTTCGTGTATGGAGTCAACGGCCATCAGTGGAGCGACCTGCCGGGGCAGTGCGCCAGGCTCAAGGCCGGGTGCGGCGACGATATCGACGCCATCCTGATTTTTGCAGGTACGAACGACTATAACTCCGGGACGCCCCTGGGCGAATGGTATACGACCGAAAGCGTGCCCGTCAGGGTGTCCGGCCTCCGTACGGAAACCCGGGAGAGGCGAAGCCCGTCAATGGACGGCGGGACATTCCGCGGCCGCATCAATGCGGTGATGTCCTATCTGAAGGAGAACTTCCCGGCCGCGCAGGTGATTCTGCTGACGCCTGTGCACCGGGGATATGCCTGTTTCGGGGACAACAATATCCAGCCCGACGAGTCCTTTCCCAACCGGCTCGGGCTTTATGTGGATGCATATGTGGATGTTATCAAAGAGGCTGCGAACGTCTGGGCCGTCCCTGTCATCGACCTGAACAGCATCTGCGGACTTTATCCGAATGCCGGGGCGCATACCCGTTATTTCCATGACGGGGACACGGACCGCCTGCACCCCAATGCCGAAGGGCATTACCGAATGGCGAAGGCGTTGGCATACCGGTTGTTGTCGTATCCTGCAAATTTCAAATAGCCCATGTCTGCCGAAGCTGAAATCCGCAAACGCAAAATATACCGCGTGACCTTTATCGGGTTCGTCGTCAACCTCCTGCTTACCGGGCTGAAGTTCGTCGCGGGCATCGTGGGCCGCAGCGGGGCCATGGTGGCCGATGCGGTGCACTCCTGCTCCGACATGGCGACCGATGTGGTGGTGATTGCCTTTGCGAAGATTTCGGCCAAACCCCGGGACGACGGGCACGACTACGGCCACGGGAAATACGAGACGCTCGCCACGATTATCATCAGCCTGGCGCTGGCCGCCGTCGGCGCGGGCATCCTCCTGAACAGCGTCCGTGCCATCCGCATCGTCGTCGAGGGCGGGCTGCTGCCCCGGCCGGGCGCCGTGGCGCTGGTTGCGGCTGTCGTGTCGATTGCCGTCAAGGAGATTCTCTACCGCTATACGATTCGCGAGGGGCGCCTTGTGGATAGCCCGAGCGTGGTGGCCAATGCCTGGCACCACCGCAGCGACGCCCTTTCGTCGCTCGGCACGCTGGCCGGGATCGGTTGCGCCTATTTCCTGGGCGATAAATGGCGCATCGCCGACCCGATTGCGGCGCTGGTGGTGGCGGTCTTTATCTTCAAAATCGCATTCGACCTGATTCGCACGGGGCTCGGCGAGTTGCTCGAGCGTTCGCTGCCCGACGACGTCGAACGGGAGATCCTGCAAATCGTCACGGCGAGTTCCGAGGTGCAGGAGCCGCACAACCTGCGCACACGACGTATCGGCGCTTCGATTGCCGTCGAGGTGCACGTGCGCGTCGACGGGGGGATGAGCGTCAGCCGCTCGCACGAGCTGACCGTCGACATCGAGCGCCGCCTGCGCGCCCGTTTCGGTGCCGGTACGATGATTTCCATCCATGTGGAACCCGTCAAACCGGCCGCTGCCGGAAAAACCGTCGAAGGTGCCTGACGGCCCTATTTAATCTCCGGGAAAGCATGTCCGTTCGACCTGCCAGATCAGTCGTTTCGCCTTAACGGGGGATAACGGGTGAAATACGTTTCAGCCTGATTGTGGCACGGATTTTGTATTCATGCAAGCCGGAAAATAAATCCGGAATAATCCGGCAGAGTAGAAAGAAATTTGGTTTTTCGGAAAAAAGTATTTATCTTGCCACCGTTAAGGCTCCGGAAAAACCGGTTTTAAAAGGCCCGAACGAATAAGATCAACGACACACAATTTAAAAAAGGATTGCCTATCGGGAAAAATTCTACTCTTTAACTGTAATTAGGAGAAAAGAGTATGAACGCACAAGTATTAAGTGACCAGGTATTGCTTAATCACTACCTCTCGGGTGACCAGAGTGCCATATCCAAGCTCATAGAACGTCATAGTCGCCGCGTACGCGACTACATCAACATGATGGTAAAAGACCGTGACGTCGCCGAGGACATTTTTCAGGAAACATTCATAAAAGCCGTTCGCGTTATCGACGACGGCCGCTATACGGACAACGGGAAGTTCCTCTCGTGGGTGCTGCGCATTGCGCACAACCAGGTGATTGACTATTTCCGCGCCCAGCGGCAGAACAAGGCCGTCACCGAGGCCGAAGCGGGCTATGACGTACTCGGGTCGCTGCGTTTCGCGGAGCGGAACGTGGAGGATGCGATGGTCAGCGAGCAAATCGAGCGCGACGTGCGCGCCCTGGTCGAGTTGCTGCCGGCCGAGCAGCGCGAGGTGGTGATGATGCGCTATTTCGCCGGGTTGAGTTTCAAGGACATTGCCGAGCAGACCGACGTGAGTATCAATACCGCGCTGGGGCGCATGCGCTATGCGCTTATCAACCTGCGGCGGATGATTAAAGAAAAAAATATGGTTTTGTGCTGATCTTCGCACAATATTTCCACAGGAGCGGCGTTTTATTATCAGCAAAGCAAATAAATAAATGCCTATGGAGGATATTGACAAAAACGAAGTTTCGGACGACGGCATCTCCGATGAAGAAGATCTTCTGATGCGGGAGGTAATTCAGGGTGACGCAGAACTTTACTATCTTCACCACTACCTCTCGGAAGTTTTTCAGAATGGGGATAATTTTTAAGGGTTAATTTTTGATGGGGAAGGGCGCCGGGAGGCGCCCTTCATTTTGAAAACGCATTCGGAGGACCCTGTCGGGCCTGCTTTTTGCGGCGTTCCGGGGAAAACAGACAGCGATGACGCGAATAAGAATCAAGCGGGTTTACGAACCCGCTGCCCCCGGGGACGGATACCGGGTGCTGGTCGATAAACTGTGGCCGCGGGGCATCCGCAAGGAGGCACTCCATTACGATTTGTGGGCCAAAGAGATAACGCCTGCACCGGAGTTGCGCGCATGGTTCCATGCCGACCCCGTCGGGCGATGGAAGGAGTTTCGCCGCAAATACACCGAGGAGCTGCGCGGCTCGCAGGCCGTGCGGGAATTTGTCCGCAATATCGCCGACAAAGATACCGTCACGTTGCTGTATGCTTCGAAAAATGCCTCCGAGAACCATGCGCTGATATTGCAGGAGTACCTCGAACGCGCGACGGCGCATGCCGCGGCGGAGGTTACAAACGCCTGATTTCCGTGATGCGGGCTTCGCCCTGTCCGGGCAGCGGCTGGAATACGGTGATCTCCGCCCGGAATGTTTCGGGCTCGGGGGCGATTGTTTCGGCCATGCAGACGAAACGGTAGTTGGTGCCGGCGACGACTTGGGTGGCCACGCTTTCGGGCGTGTACCGCACGCCGACGAGCTTATCCGTTACACGGCGGAAGAGTTGCTTCTCCTGCTCCTGGAGCGGGCGCTGGCCGGTATATCCCCCGCACATCGTTGTATTCTCCGCTTTTCCCGTTTCCGCCGGCCGGGCCGTTGCGTTTGCGGCGGCGGTTTTGCCGCCCTGTGCCGCGCAGGCGGTGAGTGCCGCGGCGGCAAAGGCTGAAATCACGATGCTTTTCATGTGGACATTGTTTTGTGCGATAAAGGTAGGATAAAATCATGCCAATCGCCAATGGGTGCCGCGGGTGCAGGGTACAAAAAAAGCACCCCGCAGGGTGCTTTGGGCAAAGATGCCGTGCTTTTTTCGGTGTTGTCCGTCGCGGGCCGGAGAGTTATTTGCGGCTTATCTCCATCCTGAATTTCGGGTTTGCGGGTTCGGTATGCGAGGCCGAAACGAAATTCCACATCCGGTCGATGATTTCGGGATGCTGCGCGGCCAGATCGTGCTCTTCGCGGGGATCGTTCTTCAGGTCGTAGAGTTCGAAGCGGTCGTTGCCCTCCTTTACGCGGCGCAGCAATCCTTTCCAGTCGCCCCACCGGACGGCTACCCAGCCCTTGCTGCCGGGGAATTCCCAATAGAGGTACTCGTGCTGCGGCTGCTCGCGCCCTTCGAGCACCGGGAGAAACGAAATGCCGTCGGTAGCAGGGGCCTCGACCCCGGCCAGCTCGCAGAGCGTGGGCATGACGTCGGGGAAATACCCGACATGGTCGCTCACCCGGGGGCGCAGCCTGTCGCCCCACGCCACGATGAAAGGCATGCGGATGCCGCCTTCGCGCAGCGACGATTTGCCCCAGCCCTTGCCGCTGCGGAAAGGATGCGCGCTGTCGAACCACTCGCTCGAGGAGCAGGAGTTGGACGCCGGGCCGTTGTCGCTCGTGACGACGATGAGCGTGTTTTCCCAGATGCCGAGCCGTTTGAGTTCCGCGACCAGTCCGCCGATCTGGCGGTCGAAATGGGTAATCATCGCGGCATAGGTGGCATGGGGCCAGCGCGACGGGAAGTAACCCTTGCCTTCGATGGGTTCTTCGTCGCCGAATTTACGGACGTAATACTGCACCTCTTCGTCCGGGGCCTGCATCGGACTGTGGGGAATCGGCGTAGTCCACATCAGGAAGAAGGGACGCTCCCGGTTGGTGTTCACGAACTCCAGCACCTGGTCGTACATCACGTCGGGGCTGTAGGTGTTCTGGGTGTATTTGTCGTAACTGCGCGGATCGTAGGGATCGGCCCCTTCGTCGAGCGGCGTGCCCGGGGCGAGCAGTTCGTTGTCGAGGTAGACGCGGCGGTCGTTCTGCCACAGGAACGGCGGATAGTAGGTGTGCGCCTGCCGCTGGCAGATGCAGCCGTAGTAGGTGTCGAAACCCATCTTGTTGGGCGTGCTTTCGGTCGCGGGGCCTCCCACGCCCCATTTGCCGATCATCGCCGTGGCGTAGCCGGCCTCGCGCATCACCGAGCCCAGCGTCGGGGTGCCTGCTTCGAGCGGCGCCTGCCCTTCGAGCGTCGAGTCGCGGAGCATCGCTTCGTGGTTCCAGACGTCGCCCCGCCACTCCATTTCGTCGTTGGCGCGTATCTGGGCGTGCCCGGCATGGCGTCCCGTGAGCAGCCCGCAGCGCGCCGGCGAAGAGAGCGGGGCCGCGGAGTACATGTCCGTAAAGCGGACGCCGCATTCGCTCAAGGCGTCGATGTTCGGGGTTTCGATTTTCTGTTGTCCGTAACAGCCGAAGTCGCCGTAGCCCGCATCGTCCATCAGGATGAAAATCACATTGGGCCGTGGTGCCGGGGCTTCGCTGCATCCGGCAGCGGCCAGCGCCGGGACGGCCGCCAGCAGTGTTCGGGGAAGTGTTTTGTTCATACGGGTTGTTTTTAGTTGGGTTATTGTTTTCTTTGTGGCAAAAATAATAAAAAATAAGAAACAAAAGTATGCTGAATGGAAAATTTTCGGGCTTTGCAAGGGATTGACGACGAATTTTTCCGGGACGTTTTTCCCCGGGACAGGCGGATGCCGCCGGAACCCTCGCTGGTGCCGGGGCATGAAAAAAGCCCCCTTTTTATCAAGGAGGCTTTCCGTTGCCGGGTATTGGCCCTTACCGGTTGCCGAGGCAGCGGTGCGCCTGCCGCAGTTGGAACGAGAGCGAGCAGGCGGCGACTCCCGCGAAGAGAAGCGAAATGCCGACCCAGACGATAACGGCCGTCGTGCCGAACACGAGCGGCTGGAAGAGTATCCACAGCGAGCAGAGCAGCAGCAGGATGCCGCTGAAAACCGTCCAGCCCGAGCCGGCGATTTGCATGGCGCTCATGTCGCCGCCGAGGCCGATGGCGCTGAATCCGCGCAGCATCAGCCAGAATCCGAGAAATATCGGCAGTGTGGCGGCCGAAAGCGCGACGTTGAAGATCAGGATGACGCCCAGCACGATTTCGATGATACCTCCGGCCATCATCCAGCCGCGGCCCGTGATAAAATGTTTGTTGGCCGACGAGAGCACCACTTCGAGGATACCCGAAACCAGCATCAGCCATCCGAAAAGGAGCGACATGCCCAGATAACTCTGGGTGGGGTAGACGAATACGAGGATGCCGACGACGAACAGGGCGATGCCGATGATGAGCAGCAGCCACCAGTAACGCACGGCCTGCTTCGAGTTTTCGATCAGAGAAGAGAAATTTTCCATAGCATACGGATTTTCCCTCTTCGAGAGCAATTTGCATACCAGAATGGTGCCGCCGCCCGGCTGCGCCAATGTCCGGAGTGACAGCGGGCGGGGTGCTGTATCCTGTCGTTGCGCCGGGCGGGTTTGCCGCTGCCGGCGCGGTCGTGCTCGGCA
>ERZ791875.514-NODE-514-length-41180-cov-20.349033_pt1 | contig 41180 bp, 35 predicted proteins | sample MGYA00510278_ERZ791875 | MGnify/ENA primary metagenome ERZ791875 (study PRJEB30046, sample SAMN00792078) | human gut metagenome | study: EMG produced TPA metagenomics assembly of the A metagenome-wide association study of gut microbiota in type 2...
CCGTCACTCTGCGTGACGCACAGGCCTGCTTTAACCTGAATGCCCTCGCTCAGCCGACGACGGCGTCGCGTCCGCTCGCGGTACAACAACTGATTGCCCTGATCTCGCGCCTCGATGTGCCTGCTTATCGTGCCGAACTGATAGCCGAAAGCCTGTGGGAGTTTATTGACGAAGACCGCAGCGTGCAGACGCGTCTGGGTCGTGAAGACAGCGAGTATCTCGCCCGTTCGGTGCCGTTTTACGCCGCTAATCAACCGCTGGCCGATATCAGTGAGATGCGCGTGGTGCAGGGAATGGACGCCGGACTTTATCAAAAACTGAAACCGCTGGTCTGTGCGCTGCCGATGACCCGCCAGCAAATCAACATCAATACTTTAGACGTCACGCAAAGTGTGATTCTTGAGGCGCTGTTTGACCCGTGGTTAAGCCCTGTTCAGGCGCGGGCGTTATTACAACAACGTCCGGCGAAGGGCTGGGAAGATGTCGATCAGTTTCTTGCACAGCCGCTACTTGCTGACGTCGATGAGCGTACTAAAAAACAGCTAAAAACCGTCCTGAGCGTGGACAGCAATTACTTCTGGCTGCGTTCAGATATCACCGTGAATGAGATTGAACTGACGATGAACTCGTTAATTGTCCGCATGGGCCCACAACACTTTTCGGTTCTCTGGCATCAGACAGGAGAAAGTGAGTGAGTTCCATCCTTGAGATTTTTTTCCCGCTTTGCGCCGCTGATCCCATCCATTGGCAGCGCCGTACACCCGATGTGGAGCACGGTATCTGGTCTGACGTTGCTAACGAACAGCTCCAGCAATGGCTGCAAACCGATGCGATTCGACTCTACATTCCCGGCGAATGGATCAGCGTCTGGCAGGTTGAACTGCCTGATGTCGCCCGTAAGCAGATACCGACTATTCTGCCCGCCTTACTGGAAGAAGAGCTGAACCAGGATATCGATGAACTGCATTTCGCCCCGTTGAAAATCGACCAGCAACTGGCAACCGTAGCAGTGATTCACCAACAGCATATGCGTAACATTGCGCAATGGTTGCAGGCAAACGGCATCACCCGCGCTACCGTCGCGCCAGACTGGATGTCCATTCCTTGTGGCTATATGGCTGGCGATGCGCAACGGGTTATCTGCCGCATCGATGAATGCCGGGGATGGAGCGCCGGGCTGGCGCTGGCTCCGGTCATGTTCCGCGCCCAGCTCAATGAGCAGGATTTACCGCTTTCGCTAACCGTAGTCGGCATTGCACCGGAAAAGCTATCAGCATGGGCTGGCGCAGACGCTGAACGCCTGACCGTTACAGCTCTGCCCGCCATTACCACTTATGGCGAACCGGAAGGGAACCTGCTGACAGGGCCGTGGCAGCCTCGCGTCAGCTACCGAAAACAGTGGGCGCGCTGGCGGGTGATGATTCTGCCGATATTGCTGATTCTGGTTGCGCTGGCAGTGGAGCGGGGCGTGACGTTATGGAGCGTCAGCGAACAGGTGGCGCAAAGCCGCACCCAGGCGGAGAAACAGTTCTTAACGCTATTCCCGGAGCAGAAGCGGATTGTGAATTTACGCTCTCAGGTGACGATGGCGCTGAAAAAATATCGCCCACAGGCCGACGATACCCGGCTGCTCGCCGAGTTGTCAGCGATAGCCAGCACCCTGAAATCAGCGTCACTTTCCGACATCGAAATGCGTGGTTTCACCTTTGATCAAAAACGCCAGACGCTTCACCTCCAGCTACGGGCTGCGAACTTTGCCAGCTTCGATAAACTGCGTAGCGCACTGGCGGCAGATTATGTTGTGCAACAGGACGCGTTACAGAAAGAGGGTGATGCGGTTTCCGGCGGCGTAACGTTGCGGAGGAAATAACATGTTACGCGATAAATTTATTCACTATTTTCAGCAATGGCGTGAACGCCAGTTAAGCCGTGGCGAACACTGGCTGGCACAGCACCTGGCGGGGCGTTCGCCGCGTGAAAAAGGCATGTTACTGGCCGCGGCCGTGTTCCTGTTTTGCGCCGTATATTACGTCCTCATCTGGCAGCCGTTGAGCGAGCGGATAGAACAACAGGAGACGATGTTGCAGCAGCTGGTGGCGATGAACGCGCGACTGAAGAGCACTGCGCCGGATATTATTGCGGCGCGAAAATCCGGCACGACAACGCAAGCACAGGTATCGCGGGTCATCAGTGACAGCGCTTCCGCGCACTCGGTGGTCATCAAGCGGATAGCCGAGCGTGGGGAGAATATTCAGGTCTGGATAGAACCTGTGGTGTTTAATGACCTGCTGAAATGGTTAAACGCACTGGATGAAAAATATGCGCTGCGGGTGACACAAATTGATGTCAGTGCTGCTGAGAAGCCAGGGATGGTAAATGTGCTGCGACTGGAGTTTGGACGGGGGTAGGTATTGCCATTTCCTTAACCCCACCTGATAACCCTTAGCCCAATGGTGAGTGCGGAACTGTCAAACCAGCTCACCGGGCTGAGTTCCGATGTAGCAAGATTTATCTCCCTCCAGACCACCACGGAATGTTCGGTAACACTGAAGGAACCTGTTTTTCACCATGTAGCCTTCGTTAATCGACACCTTTCTAAGACTGTAAAGATGCTTAAGTGTTTTGACACATTATGATTATTAATAGTTGTAATAAATCATTGAGTAACAATTGATAGGTCAAAACATATAGGATAATTCTTGTGTGATCTGTATTTTGTGTTGCTTGGAAATTAGTAAAATTCCTGGAGATAATCAGAAAGGGAATTTCAAATAAGCATAATAATTTCCAGTGAAACTATTCGTCGATTTTAAGAAATGTCTGCTCAGGTATATCTACTGAGGGATGGTGTTGGTTGTAACACTGGTTAAAATAAATACACAAAATAATCAAGATGTATATTTTAATCGACGAAAATAATTACCTTCGGGATTATTGGTGCGACTTAAATAACACCATTTAAATGTGATATAAATCACAAATATGGCTGTAAAGAGGGGGCTGTAGATATAAATAAGAAGTACACGAGTGAATTTTAAATAGGGAAATAGTTTCTTGGTGAACAATTTATTGGTAATCAATCGCGTGCGTTCTGGTTTGAAACGGATTGCAGGTATTGTTACGCATAAAATCCATAGGGGGTATTATAATCAAGTAGTTAACAGTAATAATAAAAAATAATTTCCTGAGAAATTAAATCTGCATTCTAAAACGGCCAGTTTTCTGAAATTACCAGAAGACCGAATCCATTCATGCCTGAAGAATGGATTAGAAGAAACGAGACGGAAATAGATCTATTTATCCCTGCGGAAATAATTTCTGCTGAAATTTTTTTGCGACTATTAAAAAGGTCAAACCGTCTGAGTGAATTTTATCCAGTTACAAATAAGCATTACCTCCAGTGTATTGGTAGCTGTTAAGCCAAGGGCGGTAGCGTACCTGAAGAGATTAGGATCACATCATCAAATGGCAAGAAGTGGATTTGAAGTCCAGAAAGTCACCGTAGAGGCATTATTTCTACGAGAAATACGAACACGCTTTGGTAAGTTCCGTCTGGGATATTTGTGGGCGATTCTCGAACCCTCTGCGCATTTGCTGATACTGTTGGGCATTTTTGGTTACATTATGCACCGCACGATGCCAGACATCTCATTCCCGGTGTTTTTACTTAATGGCCTGATTCCCTTTTTTATCTTTAGCAGTATCAGCAATCGTTCTGTAGGCGCTATTGAAGCGAACCAGGGGTTGTTTAATTATCGACCAGTAAAACCCATCGATACGATCATTGCACGCGCACTGCTTGAGACGCTGATTTACGATGCTGTTTATATATTGCTCATGCTTATCGTCTGGATGGCAGGTGAATATTTCGAGATAACAAACTTTTTACAACTAGTGCTCACCTGGAGTTTGTTAATCATTCTTTCATGTGGCATCGGCTTAATATTCATGGTCGTTGGTAAAACCTTCCCTGAAATGCAAAAGGTCCTGCCGATACTGCTTAAGCCGCTGTATTTCATCTCCTGCATCATGTTCCCTCTACATTCGATTCCGAAGCAATACTGGTCATATCTACTCTGGAACCCATTAGTGCATGTCGTAGAGTTAAGCCGCGAGGCAGTTATGCCTGGCTATATCAGCGAAGGCGTGAGTCTGAACTACCTTGCAATGTTCACTCTGGTCACCCTGTTCATCGGTCTGGCGTTATACCGAACTCGTGAGGAGGCAATGCTGACATCATGATTAAGATTGAGAATTTGACGAAGTCATATCGTACGCCAACGGGGCGACACTATGTGTTTAAGGATTTAAACATCGAAATCCCTTCAGGAAAAAGCGTTGCCTTTATTGGTCGTAATGGTGCGGGTAAATCAACGTTACTGAGAATGATTGGTGGCATTGACCGCCCCGATAGCGGAAAGATCATCACCAATAAAACGATATCATGGCCAGTCGGCCTCGCCGGTGGATTCCAGGGAAGTTTAACCGGACGCGAAAACGTAAAATTTGTTGCGCGGTTATACGCGAAGCAAGAAGAGCTGAAAGAGAAAATTGAGTTTGTCGAAGAATTTGCCGAACTCGGTAAGTACTTTGATATGCCGATCAAAACTTACTCCTCAGGTATGCGATCGCGTTTAGGCTTTGGTTTAAGCATGGCATTTAAGTTTGATTATTATATCGTCGATGAAGTAACAGCTGTCGGTGATGCCAGGTTTAAAGAGAAGTGCGCTCAATTGTTTAAAGAAAGGCATAAAGAGTCTAGCTTTTTGATGGTTTCACATAGTTTGAATTCATTGAAAGAGTTTTGTGATGTGGCGATTGTTTTTAAAAATAGCTATATTATTGGTTATTATGAGAATGTTCAAAGTGGTATAGATGAGTATAAAATGTATCAAGCTTTAGATATTGAATGATAATTATATTAAATAATTAACTCTTAGTTCAGGTATTTATATGTTCTGCTTGTCATTCGTTGGTGTTAATAATAAAATTAATATGACAAATAGCATATGTATCTTATGAAATTGAAACGATAAACTTAATGACACAGGTAGAATACAAGTGACATAAGAAATTATGTTGCTGTGGCTGATATAAGTTCTTTTTGTTCATTTATTTTTGTCGCCAAGCATCATGAATAGAAATCCAGATCTCCTAAAATCATAACAAAATTGTTAAGATACCGTTCTCTGAATAACTAGACTAGCTCCCTGAATCTCTAGGCAATCAATATCATTTAAATAACTGATAGTAGTGATACTAGTCTTTTAGACTAGTAGTTGGAGAATAGATAATTGGTGTCTTAGAAGCAGAGAAACGCAGACAGCGTGCCACACAGGAAAATCGCTATTTTTCAGCAGAGCCTTGAACCGAAAATGGCGGTCTTCCTCGTTGCCAGACAACATGGTGTGGCAGGCTGCCAGTTATTCTTTCAGCGTAAGCAATACTAAGAGGGAGGCCTGATTACTGTTGCACTAACAGTGTCATTGCCGGAGATTGTAATCACACTCTATATAATTATATAAACTCTATTGTATTTAGTGTATGAGGAGGATGGACAGTATACTTTGAACTAGGCAATTATGAATTTGATCGTGATCTCGTAATACGTTGCTGTTATTCTTTAATTAATTATCTGCCAATTTATTTTTAGATAGTTACAGGAAATGTTTATGCAAAGAGTGGTTTGATATGGTAAGAGTAATAATTTAGATGAAGATAAATATATCAAACGTACACCCTAGTAGTTATTTTTAATTAAACATATCGTCCATGAGGTGCGGAGTCATTCTAATCAACTTAATGTGTTCTGTTTATTAAGCATTTCCTATAAATAAACGACTATCAATACGTTGATAGTTTTCATTAACATGCAATATTAATTAAAATATTACCCCATGATTGTTGCAAATATGTCATCATACCCACCTCGAAAAAAAGAGTTGGTGCATTCTATACAAAGTTTACATGCTCAAGTAGATAAAATTAATCTTTGCCTGAATGAGTTTGAAGAAATTCCTGAGGAATTAGATGGTTTTTCAAAATTAAATCCAGTTATTCCAGATAAAGATTATAAGGATGTGGGCAAATTTATATTTCCTTGCGCTAAAAATGATATGATCGTACTTACAGATGATGATATTATTTACCCTCCCGATTATGTAGAAAAAATGCTCAATTTTTATAATTCCTTTGCAATATTCAATTGCATTGTTGGGATTCATGGCTGTATATACATAGATGCATTTGATGGAGATCAGTCTAAAAGAAAAGTATTTTCATTTACTCAAGGGCTATTGCGACCGAGAGTTGTAAATCAATTAGGTACAGGGACTGTTTTTCTTAAGGCAGATCAATTACCATCTTTAAAATATATGGATGGTTCTCAACGATTCGTCGATGTTAGATTTTCTCGCTATATGTTAGAGAATGAAATTGGTATGATATGTGTTCCCAGAGAAAAAAACTGGCTAAGAGAGGTCTCATCAGGTTCAATGGAAGGACTTTGGAACACATTTACAAAAAAATGGCCTTTAGACATCATAAAAGAAACACAAGCAATCGCAGGATATTCAAAACTTAACCTCGAATTAGTGTATAATGTGGAAGGGTAAAAACTTACTTTTTTATTCACATTCCTGTATTTTGTGTTGGTTTCTGAAGTTTATAGTATAAATACTTGTTTTAAATAGTTGTACGTTGATATTTTGTTATATACTTATTTAAACCATTTGTTTTATGATTTTGAAAAATATCAGCGTTAGTTTGGTAGAGTTTATAATTAAGATTTTTGTCTAAAAGAAGGTGGTAACGCAATATGTCAATTATTAGGAGGTGCTCTGAGTTATATTGATATTGTTTATTGATGAATGGCTATACCAAATAAATCAGATGTGCTATTGAGATATAGATAGTTTCATTTAGTATTATCACATAACGCCACCTAAATTACATTACAGATTTGAAATATATGTCTGCAATATCACCATTACGATAAACGACAGTGTTTAAAATAAAGTAATCTTGTAGATAATAAAGAGGAAATATGATGAATAAATTAGTGCTAGTCGGACATCCTGGCTCAAAGTATCAGATAGTTGAACATTTTTTGAAAGAAATTGGCATGAACTCACCAAATTATTCTACAAGTAATAAAATTTCCCCAGAATATATCACCGCTTCATTATGTCAATTTTATCAAACACCAGAAGTTAATGATGTAGTAGATGAGAGAGAATTCTCAGCTGTTCAAGTCTCAACCATGTGGGATAGCATGGTTCTTGAACTAATGATGAACAATCTAAATAACAAACTTTGGGGGTGGGCAGATCCATCTATAATATTTTTTCTTGATTTTTGGAAAAATATAGATAAAAGCATAAAATTCATCATGATATATGATCACCCTAAATATAATTTAATGCGTTCAGTAAATAATGCCCCTCTCTCTTTAAATATAAATAATAGTGTAGATAACTGGATTGCATATAATAAAAGATTGCTTGATTTTTTTTTGGAGAATAAAGAACGATGTGTGTTGATTAATTTTGAGGCGTTTCAAAGCAATAAGAAAAATATTATAAAGCCATTGAGTAATATTATAAAAATAGATAATCTAATGTCTGCGCATTACAAAAATTCAATATTGTTTGATGTGGTTGAGAATAATGATTATACAAAATCAAATGAAATTGCCCTGCTTGAAAAATATACAACTTTATTTTCTTTAAGTGCAAATGAGACTGAAATTACATTTAATGATACAAAGGTTAGTGAGTACTTAGTATCTGAATTAATAAAAGAAAGAACCGAGGTTCTGAAGCTTTATAATGAGTTACAAGCCTATGCAAACCTACCTTATATAGAAACATCGAAAGATAACGTTTCGGCTGAGGCTGCATTATGGGAGGTAGTCGAAGAGAGAAATTCTATCTTCAATATTGTATCTCATTTGGTGCAAGAGTCAAAAAAGAAGGATGCAGATATTGAATTGACTAAATCTATATTTAAGAAAAGACAATTTTTATTATTGAACAGGATTAATGAGCTAAAAAAAGAAAAGGAAGAGGTAATTAAACTTTCAAAAATAAATCACAACGATGTTGTGAGACAAGAAAAATATCCAGATGATATTGAAAAAAAAATAAATGACATACAGAAATATGAAGAAGAGATAAGCGAAAAAGAATCAAAACTCACTCAGGCAATATCAGAAAAAGAACAGATTTTAAAACAATTGCATAAATATGAAGAAGAGATAAGCGAAAAAGAATCAAAACTCACTCAGGCAATATCAGAAAAAGAACAGATTTTAAAACAATTGCATATAGTGCAAGAGCAGTTGGAACACTATTTTATAGAAAATCAGGAAATTAAAAAGAAACTTCCACCTGTGCTATATGGAGCAGCTGAGCAGATAAAACAAGAGTTAGGTTATCGACTTGGTTATATTATAGTCTCGTATTCTAAATCCCTCAAGGGGATTATTACCATGCCATTTGCACTTATCCGTGAGTGTGTTTTTGAAAAAAAACGTAAGAAGAGTTATGGCGTTGATGTGCCACTCTATTTATATGCTGATGCTGATAAGGCTGAAAGAGTTAAGAAACATTTATCTTATCAATTAGGGCAGGCTATTATCTCCAGTGCTAATTCGATATTTGGATTCATTACCCTTCCATTTAAGTTAATTGTTCTTGTTTATAAATATAGGAGAGCTAAAATCAAGGGCTGTTAAAAATGTGAACCCTAATGAGATATATTGCAAATTTTATTTTTCTCTTTGTGGTGTTTTGCTTTCGTTAAAATAGTTAGTTATTTTATTTATATAATATCACGCATTATAATACCAATTTATACTTTTGCAAGTGACCGTATAGATTCGCCACATATTGCAAATTTTGTTCTCTCGTAAAATATTTTCTTCTGGTGTCAGTAATTCGAGCACTTCATGCTGTCTTTTACTGCAGTATAGTACTAGGTTTTCAGCTAGTTTCTGATTAAATATGTTTAGCTCTTTAAAGAGTCTATTTATTTAAATTCAATGAACTGTTCTTTCGGCGTTCGCTTAAAACGTTCAGAGGTGCGTTCTAGGCGTAAAGGGGTAGGTCCATAGGGCTTGCTAGCGGATTCCTGCGGTGCTTTGTCGAAGTTTCCTGGGAACTCTTTCCCGTTATCTGCGATGCCCTGGTTGATATCGATAGGGAATAGCCGGTCTGCACGGCAAAAGAAGAGTTTGATGATATCACAGTTAAGTGACGGCACGGCCTGTGCCAGAGCGTAGTTGCTGTGTTCGTCGATCATGGTAATGACATAACAGCGCAGCTCGCCCATTCTGAGCTCAATAGCATCTATACCAACGAGCTCACTGCTCTTTACCGGGCGATAGCGTTTTGATCTGCGGGTTGGAGGATTGTATTTTTTATGAACAGTGTTTTTCCTTGGGGAGGCAGTCACATCGGTATCAGTCGCATTTTATCGTGTGCGGCCGTGAACATCCTGCCGATGGTTGAAATGCTCGGACAGACCAGGCGGTGCTGTTCACTCCACGGCTTCAAGCAAACAAAAATCTGTTCTTCTAGGTTGGGAAGCTCTATTCTCAGTCGACGTATTTCTTACAGAATTACGAGATGCCATTGCTTTGTGCGATGTACTAGCGGAGCTTTGCTACGCGAAATAGGTGCCTCTGGGCCATAATACAGCGTTCGTGTGGATACAGCAAAAACTTCCGCAACTGTATTGATCTCATGTTTCTCCCAGAAGTATATTTTTTCATCCTTAATTTTGTAATCTCAGGTATAACAAAGTGTTTCATCACATAGATGTTGGCATGGTAATGCCTCAAATATCCGCCGCAGATACGTTGCATCAACTTAGCATTTCCCTCGCTTGTCCGGAGATAATTGCAATATCTCTGTGAGCTTACACTGTGACATTCGTTGAGTTTTAGTGATGTTTTTAAAGATTTATATTTATAATATTTAGTAAATGCAGTTTTATTCTCATTTTATTTATCATTAAGTGAATGTATGAACGCAGAATATATAAATTTAGTTGAACGTAAAAAGAAATTAGGGACAAATATTGGTGCTCTTGATTTTTTATTATCAATTCATAAGGAGAAAGTTGATCTTCAACATAAAAACTCGCCTTTAAAAGGTAACGATAACCTTATTCACAAAAGAATAAACGAATACGACAATGTACTTGAACTATCTAAGAATGTATCAGCTCAGAATTCTGGCAATGAGTTTTCTTATTTATTGGGATATGCAGATTCTCTTAGAAAAGTTGGTATGTTGGATACTTATATTAAAATTGTTTGTTATCTAACAATTCAATCTCGTTATTTTAAAAATGGCGAACGAGTTAAGCTTTTTGAACATATAAGTAACGCTCTACGGTATTCAAGGAGTGATTTTCTCATTAATCTTATTTTTGAACGATATATCGAATATATAAACCATCTAAAATTGTCGCCCAAACAAAAAGATTTTTATTTTTGTACGAAGTTTTCAAAATTTCATGATTATACTAAAAATGGATATAAATATTTAGCATTTGATAATCAAGCCGATGCAGGGTATGGCCTGACTTTATTATTAAATGCAAACGATGATATGCAAGATAGTTATAATCTACTCCCTGAGCAAGAACTTTTTATTTGTAATGCTGTAATAGATAATATGAATATTTATAGGAGTCAATTTAACAAATGTCTACGAAAATACGATTTATCAGAAATAACTGATATATACCCAAATAAAATTATATTGCAAGGAATTAAGTTCGATAAGAAAAAAAATGTTTATGGAAAAGATCTTGTTAGTATAATAATGTCAGTATTCAATTCAGAAGATACTATTGCATACTCATTACATTCATTGTTGAATCAAACATATGAAAATATTGAAATTCTCGTGTGCGATGATTGTTCATCGGACAAAAGCCTTGAAATAATTAAGAGCATAGCTTATTCTGATTCAAGAGTGAAAGTATATAGCTCACGAAAAAACCAAGGCCCTTATAATATAAGAAATGAGCTAATAAAAAAAGCACACGGTAATTTCATCACCTTTCAAGATGCAGATGATCTTTCTCATCCGGAGAGAATACAAAGACAAGTTGAGGTTCTTCGCAATAATAAGGCTGTAATCTGTATGGCTAACTGGATCCGTGTTGCGTCAAATGGAAAAATTCAATTCTTCTATGATGATAAAGCCACAAGAATGTCTGTTGTATCGTCAATGATAAAAAAAGATATTTTTGCGACAGTTGGTGGCTATAGACAATCTTTAATTGGTGCAGATACGGAGTTTTATGAAACAGTAATAATGCGTTATGGGCGAGAAAGTATTGTAAGATTACTGCAGCCATTGATATTGGGGTTATGGGGAGACTCCGGACTTACCAGGAATAAAGGAACAGAAGCTCTACCTGATGGATATATATCACAATCTCGAAGAGAATATAGTGATATCGCGGCAAGACAACGAGTGTTAGGGAAAAGTATCGTAAGTGATAAAGATGTACGTGGTTTATTATCTCGCTATGGTTTGTTTAAAGATGTATCAGGAATAATTGAACAATAGTTTGTTATTCTATATATATTAAATTTTTGGGGCTATATAAAATGTTCGGAACACTAAAAATAACTGTTTCAGGCGCTGGTTACGTTGGGCTTTCAAATGGAATTCTAATGGCTCAAAATCATGAAGTGGTTGCATTTGATACCCATCAAAAAAAAGTTGACTTACTTAATGATAAACTCTCTCCTATAGAGGATAAGGAAATTGAAAATTATCTTTCAACTAAAATACTTAATTTTCGCGCAACTACTAACAAATATGAAGCCTATAAAAATGCCAATTACGTTATTATTGCTACACCAACGAATTATGACCCAGGTTCAAATTACTTTGATACATCAAGCGTTGAAGCTGTCATTCGTGACGTAACGGAAATCAACCCAAACGCAATTATGGTGGTTAAATCTACGGTCCCAGTAGGTTTCACAAAAACAATTAAAGAACATTTAGGTATTAATAATATTATCTTCTCTCCAGAATTTTTACGAGAAGGAAGAGCCCTATACGATAATCTCCATCCATCTCGCATTATTATCGGTGAATGTTCTGAACGGGCAGAACGTTTGGCAGTGTTATTTCAGGAAGGAGCGATTAAACAAAATATACCCGTTTTATTTACAGATTCTACGGAAGCGGAAGCGATTAAGTTATTTTCAAATACTTATTTGGCTATGCGAGTTGCATTTTTTAATGAATTGGATAGTTACGCAGAAAGTTTTGGTCTGAATACGCGTCAGATTATTGACGGTGTTTGTTTGGATCCGCGCATTGGTAATTACTACAATAATCCTTCTTTTGGTTATGGTGGCTACTGTTTGCCAAAAGATACCAAGCAATTATTAGCCAACTATCAGTCTGTTCCGAATAAACTTATATCTGCAATTGTTGATGCTAACCGTACACGTAAGGACTTTATCACTAATGTTATTTTGAAACATAGACCACAAGTTGTGGGGGTTTATCGTTTGATTATGAAAAGTGGTTCAGATAATTTTAGAGATTCTTCTATTCTTGGTATTATAAAGCGTATCAAGAAAAAAGGCGTGAAAGTAATTATTTATGAGCCGCTTATTTCTGGAGATACATTCTTTAACTCACCTTTGGAACGGGAGCTGGCGATCTTTAAAGGGAAAGCTGATATTATTATCACTAACCGAATGTCAGAGGAGTTGAACGATGTGGTCGACAAAGTCTATAGTCGCGATTTGTTTAAATGTGACTAATGTATTGTTATATACTATTAACTATTAAGAGAAGGAAATGCATTATTTAATCCGTTAAAAATATGCCTCGTTGGTATGTTCTTTATTAATCCTCGATCGTAAAATAAGATGTTGGTTAAATTTCTTGCCCTGCTGTTGTGTTTATATCGAATTTTTCATAACTCTAATGTTAATTAGAATACTTGGCTTGTGCGTTGGAAATGTATATTATGTGCTATATCCAAAGATATCTAATATATATTAGTAATATCTAAAATACTTTATCTTTTTACATCTAATAAAGGTATCATCCATCTGTTATGATTGATATAATGGAGATGTCGATTGTTGATAAGATGTTAATAATAAACCGCATTAACCTGCGTCTTCACCAATAAATACCCACGAAACTTCTTAAACAGTTTCATATCTGGTTTAAAATCAGCCTGCCAGAACTGGTGCAAATGCCCTTGATACGTCAAGCCCTTGATGTCGTACAGGGCATTGCCCATCACTTTGAGTGGTTTGTTATGAATCAGCGCAGAGATCCCCGCCGTACTGTTAATCGTCACCACCGCTTTTGCATGGCGTAATAATTCCGGCATCGGGAGATCGTGCACATAAAGGATTCGCTCACCTAAGCCATATTCCTTACTCAACCGTTTAATTAATGGTCGATAGAGTCTGTGACCACGATCCATCGGATGATGTTTGATCACCAAATAACTTTCTTTCGGCGCTTTACGCGAAAATGAGTACATGACTTCATTAATATAGTCACGCACATCGTTATAACTGCTGTGGTTACGAATCTGGCTATCGTTATACACCTGCAAAACAGCAAGATAATAACGCTGGTCCAGTTCGTTCATTAACCTCGGTAATACCTTACGCTGTGTTACCTTGTAAAGTTGCTTGCGCCAGTATGCACGAACCCAGCAACGTGCTTCATACCAGGGGGAAAATGATTTGTGGTGGCGGTAGCGAGGAAACTCATGACGGTAATGCCAGCCCATCAGGTAATACCACATAGCATGGCCTATACGTTTCATCGTTGAAGGTTTTAAGTTCTCAACGTGCGGCGTAGGCATATCTGGTAACTTACGATAAAAATCCGGATCGCGCGGTAGCGATGAATATGCGTTCACTCCGCCTTCTTCAACGGTAATAAATTGCGGGCGTAAATATCCTTCTTCAAATGCCAGGAAGCGGATCCCTTTCGACTTTGCCCAGCGTTTTGCTTCTTTATGCAATGGGCGGCAGTCGCCAAAGCAGAGGATTGTGTCAAAGTCATATTGCCGGTGGAGATCCCGTAACCATCCGGGAAACTCTTTCGGTGTCTGGTAGTAAGCTAGGTATTGTCGATGGCGGCAGTAAAAACGATCCCCACCGTTGAATACAACATTCACAGCGTTACGACCTAATGACTCTAGCCACTCGGCAACATCACTGAAAAAGGGTCCCATTGGCCCCTGCAATAGCAGATATTTTTTACCGGATAATAAAACGGTTAGTGCATTACCTTGCATAAATAATTTGTGTAATAGTCAACTGTGAAATTGTTTAGCCAAATCTGACCTTGCAGAACATAATTAATTTGCGGTAATAGCGTATTACTCGTCCCGCTTTTTTTCGGGTAATAAACATCGGCTTGCGCGGCGTCTGGATCAAATATTCCGCCGCCTCTTCAACCGTAATAGGTTGTAGCAGTGTTGGGTGGATATAGGTTGGATAAACAATCAACGCCTGATAGATCAAATCTGCTATCGTTAATTTTTGCTCGCGACGCGGGCAGTGATGTTCATCAACGGTTAAACCCCAACCGGCATAGAAGGGCAGGCCGTAACAATGAACTTGCTTGCCATGTAATAACGCTTCAAACCCGGACAATGATGTCATGGTGTGCACTTCATCTGCGCGCTGAATGCATTGAATAATATCTGCGTCCAGTGCCTGATAATCAGCGAGTTCAGCAATTAGTTCTGTCGGAATATTGCCCTTGCGATTCCCCACCAGTACATCCGGGTGCGGTTTATAAATAATGTAAGCGTGCGGAGTGCGCTCGCGTACTGTGCGTAATAACTCAAGGTTGCTCTTAATCGACACAGTGCCTGTTTTAATTGAGGCATCGTCTTCTACCTGACCCGGCACCAGGATGATTTTTTTATCTTTGGCCTCGGCAGGCAGAGAGAAATCGGCCCCCAGGTTGTATTTGCTCAGTTTGCTTTCAACCAGTCGCTGGCGTAATTTTTCAGCTCGCATCTGCTGCGCCAGTGTTAACTGGCTGTGATTAAGCAGCACTTCCAGGTCGCTGGGGCGCGTGGCGTCATAGTAGATCCCGCGTTTATCCAGGACCAACGATAGCGGCGGCAAAAGGTCAGAGCCAAGTCCGGATGAACGTAGAAAACCATCTTCCATTCGCCATAACGGCAGTGATTTTCGCTGCGCTTCGGCTCGCCATTGCTGTTCTCCCTTTACACCCCATACCACGCAGGCGCTCGCCGCAGTACAGCGACGTGAAAAACTCAGCCGGTTTGTTGCCGTTTGCAAGAAAGGTTTCAGGATCGCTGACTTCCACAGCGTTAAGCCTGGCGCCCATAAATAACCATTACGCTGTTGCAGATGTCGACGTTGTAATTGCAGCCATTGCAGCACGGTAAATAGATTGCTTACTTCTCCCGTTTGCGGATCGATATAGCGACAGTAACGCAGGTATGCAGCGGCAAAAAGTTCCTCCAGCGTGGCAGAACCGCGTCGGGCAGATAACAAAGCGGACTGCGGATGGCGATCGTCGGTTAAGCCCCAGCCTGCATACCAGGGCTGGCCGAAGCATGTCACCGGTTTTCCTGCCAGCAAGGCTTCAAAGCCGTACTGGGAGGTCACGACGTAAACCCGGGAAACGTGTCGCAACAGCGACTGCGGGCTGACATTCTCGGCAATTAAACGTACTCGTTGCGTGGCGCGCAGAGCGGCGAAATAACCTGTTTTCTTTCCTTCCAGGACATCCGGATGCACCTTCACCCAAATTTCGGCTTGAGGATTTTCCGCCATCGCGGCTTCCAGCATGGCAGCAAACTCATGCGGGCCAGCATTGCCATACGTCACTGACATATCATTAAATGTCTGATCGACAACCAGAACGATGTCTGAACGTTCTGACTCATCAGCCACAAACGCAGGTGCCAGGTTATATTTCGACAAATCCCCGGTCACGATGGTGTGCATCGCTTCTCTGGCCTGGCTTATCAGAGCTGTATTTCCGGCTTTATCTTGTACCAGTTTCTCCAGTGCTGAAGGCTTGCTGGCATCGTAGTAAATGCAACAATCATCCACCACCAGAGAAAGCGGCGGCTCGCCATTGACGCCAAGATCCAGCGAACGCACAAATCCATCTTCCAGACGAATGACGGGTTTTCCCGCTGCTTTGGCGATGGCGACTGGTTTCGCCGCGCTGGGACGATGTCCCCACACGGCGATAGCATCAACTTCTTGTGGAACAGGGCGCAGCAGAGAAAGTTTCTGGCACGGTTGCGCCAGAAATTTCTCCAGATGCGGAATACGCCAGATGCCAGGCGAGTAAATGCCAATCATGCGTTTTCAGCCAGTTCCTGTGCCATCAGGGCGCGCACTTTTTCCAGGCATGCTGGGGTGTCGACGCCCGGACCGGTTGCGGCAACCTCAAATGTGCGGATGTTGATCCCCGCGTTCATCAACCTTAGCTGCTCCAGTGATTCCGCCTGCTCCGGCATGGACTCCGGTAACTGGCTGTAGTTTTGCAGCACATCGCGACGATAAGCGTAAATACCGACGTGTTTCAGGTAGCGCGCTTTTTCAGCATTACGCGGATACGGAATCGGTGAGCGGCTGAAATAAAGCGCATCCTGGCGGGTATTCACAACCACTTTTACCGTGCTTGGCTCAGCCGCTTCTGCGGCAGAAATCGCGTGGCATAGCGTTGCCACCGGCAACGCGGGATCGTCACGCATTCCTTGTAGCAGCGTTTCTACATCCCGCGGGCGAATCATTGGTTCGTCGCCCTGCAGGTTAATGTAGATATCTGCCTCGACTTTATGCATCACCTCGACCAGCCGATCGGTGCCGGATTCATGATCGTTGCGCGTCATGATGGCTTTCCCGCCAAACGCCTGTACGGCCTGTTCAACACGCGGATCGTCTGTTGCCACCCAAACTTCCGCAACGCCCGCCACCTGTAACGCACGCTCGTAAACATGCTGGATCATCGGTTTACCAACAATATCGAGCAGTGGCTTACCCGGCAGGCGCGAGGAGCCATAGCGAGCCGGAATGACAATAACTGCTTTGCTCATTTCAACCCCTTACAAAGACAGAATCACTTTTGCACCCACCGCCAGCTGATAGAGGATGGTGGAAATACCACGGGTAACTTCAATGTTTTTCGATTCATATTTCGGCAGAACCATAATCTCATCGCCAGGCTTGAGTGAATCTACATCTTCAGCGTTGACTGCCGCACCGTTCTGACGAATGACGATAATTCTGGCGTTACCCGATTTTTGCGTCAGGCCACCGCATTTCTCGATGTAATCCTCGGTGGTCATCCCTTTCTGCCAGCTCACCGCGTTCGGGAACAGCACCTCGCCATGAACCATAACCAGCGATGTTTTCTCCGGAATATTGATGACGTCGCCATCTTCAAGCAGAACAGAATCAATATTGGATTCGTTGAGGATCACTTCACCTTTCGGAACCACGGTGCGTGCTTTCGCCACAAAGCGGCTGATCAGTTGTGCTTCCTGCATTCGCAGGCTGGCTTCTTCTTTGGTGGATGACTGGGCAGAAAGTGAGGCTTCCTCCAGCTTTTGCAGCGAGAGATTCAGCATCTCTTTCTGACGCTGAGCCACTGATGGGCGATAAAGCTGAACTGCGTTCATCTGCGACATGCTGTTCGGGCGGACTTTTTCCAGAACCGCACGCATAGTGGAACCATAAGGCAATACCATGGCATGTTCACCGGAGTGTGCGCCTTCAACCCGCACCTGAATGGTGCCGGCATAGCGGTCAGTGCTCACGATTAAGGTATCGCCATTTTGCAACATACGGCCTGGCGCAGAACTGATCGGATAGTATTCGCTGCGTTTTTGCAGCCCCTGTTTACGCATAATCGTAATGTGAGTCGCGCCAGGCTTAGGGCGCGCCCAGCTCAACGCTTCCGTTACGGGAATGCTGCTTTCGCGGAACTCAAAGTCGTAGCTGTTAAAGACATCGCCCTGAACGCTGAAAGTATGCTGACGTGGCCCGACGATGATGGTGTCACCATCGGCGAACTGCGAAAGTCCCAGTTTGCCGTTCAGCAGGAAGTCGTACAGGTTGACGTTGGAGCGCACGCGGTTACCGCGCTTGACCACAATATCAACGTAACTTCCGCGCTCTGGATCAACGCCGCCAGCCTTGATCAGATAATTGAGTAACGAATCAGACGTCACACCGCCATACAGACCAGGATTACGCACAAATCCGGTCACGTACACTTTTACTGGCTGCGCCTGTAATAAGGAGGCGTAGACGTTGACGTTGGACTGGTATACTTCCTTCACTTTGGATGTGACCAAGGCATTTAGCTGACTATTACTGACGCCAGCAACTTTCACCGGACCAACGTTCGGCAGGAAAATATTACCTTTGGGATCAACCTGTAACGCACCATCAAAGGTGAACGCACCCCACAAGCGAACCTGAATGCTATCACCCGGATTCAGAATATAGTCAGGGTTGAATCCTACCGTCGCACCGCTATCCGCGCTGGTGCCGTTGAAAAGTTGAGCACCAAACATACGGCTCATTACCACCGGCGGTGCGGGCGGCGGGGTATTGTCGAAGCCGCTCATGTTTTGCGTATCCGACTTCTGTCCGTTCAGAATACCGGTAAGCGGCGCGGCTCCTGTCAGGTTTGGGTCAGCGTTAATATCAATGGTCGCGCTGGCCTGCGCCGCGTGACAGGCGGCAATCAGTAAAATTGATTTAAATAATTTCATCACAAACTCATTCAGCGACAGCGTTAGTCTCGGTGATCTTCAATAACAGCCAGCAACAGTTTCAGGGTGCCGAACAGCAGGCAGCACACCAGTAACCAGCAGGCGATCAAATAAGGGATATTTGGAAAAGACGATTCCTGCGGCAACTGTGGCGAACTGATCACTGACAGCACCTTGAGCTTACGAGCCGCTTCTACACGGGTCTTTTCAATGGAGGTCAGGGTCAGTTTGTACAGCTCGGTGTTGAACTCTACTTTTGATTTGATTTCTTCAAAATCCACTGCCATACGGTTTAGCTTGTCACCCTGTGGCGCAGTGATTTTGCTTTTTTCTTCGTCAATTTGTGCCTGCAATGACTGAATCGCATTACGCGCACTCACAACTTGCGGGGCGTCCTCACGCAGATACGTCAGCAAGTTCCGCAGGTCCGCTTCCATCTGGATCTTCTGGCCCATCAGCGTATTCACTAACGTGCTCGCCGCCTGTGCCTGTGCCTGTGGATCCAGAACGTTGTTGTTGTCCTGATAAGAGAGCAATTCCGCTTTGCTGGCGTCCAGACGCTGGCGTGCCTTTTCCATCTCCGTTTCTGCAAAGGCAAGCTGGTCACGCGCGATGCGATGTGACATCTCATTGATAAAGCGCTCTGACTCTTTCAGCACGGTTTGGTTAAACTTAAGCGCAAACTCCGGGCTAAAGCCCTGCGTCTGAATATTCAGTAATCCGGTTTTATCGTCATACGAGACGTTGATACGGTCCTTGTAGTACTTCAGGAAGCCTTCTGCGGTTTCATCCTTGCTAAGATGATTAAGAAAATCGAGCCCGCTGTGGCTAAACGCTTCACGAAAATTTAGTTGCTTATCCAGCGCCGCCAGCATATCCGGCGAGTTGATGTACTCTTTCAGATACAACGCATCTTCTGCGGAACTGGGGTTAGAGGCACCCAGAAGCAGACCAAAATTCAGGCTGCCGCTGTTTAAATCATCCGAGCGTTTAATGGCGACTTTCGACTCGCTCATATAGCGAGGCTGGCTGAAGATAGCCAGATAGATCAGCAGCACCGCCATCGGTGCCAGAATGATGATTTTCGCCAGGTGTTTTTGGATATCTGCCAGTGAGATGGCAGACAGACGAGCACGCATCCAGGATACGGCAGACTTCACTTTTATCAACATGTAACGATTATCAAAGTTTCAGTGGGGCGCAAACTCAATGAGAGACTAACCTCTCGCACCCCGTTGCTTAATTAGTCGAAAATGCGCACAAGGCCAGTGACTTTATTTGCCTTGTTGGTCACCAATAACGTTGAGACGCGGTGCTTTTGCATTTTTTCTTCCGCTTCAATGATCATGGTGTCTTCCGGTAGCGTCAGCGGTTCACGTGTCATCATCTGCGCAGCCGTGGCGGATGTCAGAGAATCCTCTTTTTCCATAAAGCGACGCAGGTCACCGTCGGTGATAATGCCCGCTAGCCCACCTTCTGCGTCTTCTACCATCACCATTCCCTGGCATCCGCTGGTGATACGTTGAATCACGGTTTTAAATGACGCATCCAGCTGTACCGCAGGAACATCATGCTGCATGACATCAGCAACGCGGGTCAGCAGGCGACGACCTAATGAACCGCCCGGGTGATAGCGCGCAAAATCATTCGGCATAAATTTGCGTTGGTGGATCATGGCAATCGCCAGCGCATCGCCGATCGCCATCGTCAGCGTGGTAGACGTTGTTGGTGCAAGATTATTCGGGCAGGTTTCATTCGCCATGTGGAGTTCCAGCACGGCATCAGCATTTTTCGCCAGCGTGGAATTTCCATTATTGGTAATGGCGATAATTCGGTTGCCGAAATTTTTCAGTGAAGGAACTAGCTTGAGGATTTCATCCGTTTCACCGCTGGCAGAAATAAGGATCAGAAGATCGTAAGGCGTAATCATGCCCAGATCGCCATGGAAAGCTTCTGCAGGATGAATAAAGAAACTAGGCGTACCCGTAGAGGCCAGCGTCGCTGACATTTTACGACCGACATGCCCTGATTTACCCATTCCCGAAAGAATAACGTGCCCTTTACAGTTCATTATCAAATTAAGGACACGCTGGTACTGCCCGGAATCCAGTTGTTTAGACAAGTTTTGTAATGCTGCGCTTTGTTCTGCCAGAGTCTGGCGAACAGAGGTAATTAGATATGGATCGATAGTACTGCTCTGGTCATCAGGTAAATGTCTTTCAGACATATCAGCTCCTTTGCACGGAAATAATGCCACAGTCACAACAAACCCGAACCCACTATAATTTATTTATGCTAAATCAATGGGTTGTAACAAAATTTTTAATGAATATAAAACCATGGTCAGTCCATGCTTATATGCAGGACTTATCACCTTCTTATTAAGTCGCAATGTCTCATGGAGGTGCGAAGACGCTGCAATATTACAGGCGAGAAAGGGAACCAAATTTTGCCCACCTATTTAACACACTCCTACATTATGAACAAGGAATTTAGGATTTTTATCATTTGTTAAAATGTTTCCTACTTGACTATTAATACCAAAAACAATTTATCAATTGATTATTTCCTTGTAAAAAAAGAACGTATGACTATGTTATTAATAAATAAAACACGCAAATAATGGTGATGTTGTTTTGTGATTAATTATTTAAATTCGGCATAATAAACAGGTTGATAATTTCTATGTAAAGAAGAGGAAAATAATAAAATTTTAGCGGTGACTATTGAATGATATAATAGTTGTAGTGTTGATTATTTCTGGTAATGAATGCGGAATTAAATCTGGCCGGATTGTATTTTTGCTATATCTATTTTTCAGGAGATTATTATTAAATAGAAAAATAACAATGGTGATTATCTCCGGTTGAGCTGGAGTCACGTATGCCAGCGAGTGCTTTCTTCCGGGCCTTCCTTCACTTCAGAGAAAGAGCCTATGGAAAAGAGGCAATCATCAGGCTCTTTTTGAGTCATATGCGCCGATAATCAACTGTCTTGAACGTAAAAATTATGGAGCAACATGATGCTACGATTCATTTCACTCTTCGTTCTTTCTGAGCATTGCGTTCAGGATGGTCAGCAATTTACGCATACAGTCAACCAGCGCCACTTTTTTGGTTTTTCCGGCTGCTGGCAGATGCATGTAAAACGCCTCTTTCACCGGATTAAACCAGGTTACCACAAGCGCTGCCATGTGCAGGGCTGCTCTTGCCTCCGTACGCGCACTGGCGTCGTTCGGCCAGCAGATATGTGTGGGATAACAGGGATGTTATGTGAACTGAACTGTGTTTTGTTAGCGGGGGATGTTTATTGATGATTCGGGAGTGTTTAAGACCTGATGGCGTTATGCACCCAAGTTTATTTTATATAAAGATCCAAAAGCAAAAACCCGCCTTGTGGGCGGGTTCTTAAGAATTAGTGGTGCCCGGAATCGGAATGAAACTGATTGTATAACAAATTGTTTTATATAGATTATTTTGTATTTGTTGTTTTTGAGGCCACCAATGAGGCCCCCATGTGCAATTCGAATTCTTTTGACGCTATAATCCCTCTTTTTTGTGCTTTGCTGTAATCATTTGGTCTGGTTCGATATGCTGAATTGTGGAATCGTACTTAACGCGTTTGTTAGCTGGTCAGAACACTTAGCGCTGTTTGTCTGAAACTGGAATAGGCTTCTTCCCAGTTAATCTGTGTATTACCAAATACCATCGGTTTAACAAATCGTTGAAAGCGCAATTTGTGTACAGGATAATCCCGGAGTGCATCCAGCCCTTTCTTAAGTTCATCAACTGGTGAGCTACAAAATTGTGGGTACTGGTTACCATAGCTGAATACATATCTGAACAAAATTTTTCAATACAGGAACATTCACACCTTTTTCCCTGACAATGCAGTAGTTGTCGTAAATGTGACGTACCAGAAACTCATCATCCTGTTGTTCGGGATTACGAAGATGTGCTGCTGTTCTTCGCATCATGGAGATGAGCTTTTCAGCCTGAGTGGATAAAATGGTGGCACAGGGGAATGCTGTTACAGGTGTACCTTTACCCGTTAACTCCGTGACAAGGGAATAAATATCTCTGCTTTCCGGATGTTCCAGCAGAGTGCTTTCCATCAACTCCAGCTTAATAAATGGACGAAGACAGGGGACTTGTGCAAATGTCTGGGGATAACGTACCGAGATTTCGTTATAACGATACTCATCACGTGTTATACGGGCGTTTTCATTATCCAAGCTGAAAATGTCAGAATTATGAATAACATCCGTGATTATTTGCACGATTTCCTTGCGAATTTTTCTTCTCTTGTCTCTGCCATTTTGCATAAAGTTCTCTGTTGGCACGAGCTTTATATCAATATCTTCTGACATTCTGTTTAGCGAGATACCTGCTTTTGATAATGCGGTACCTCCTGCAAACACGAGAGTATGTGTTTCTGGTTTTATTTCTTTTAATAATCTTAAAAGATCAACCACAAAATAATCTTTTTCGACGATAGCGACAGATTCAATATCCAGTGCATCGGCAACGTCAGGAAATAATGATGTTAATTCAGGCATTGATTTTACTTTTCCCTACTATTAACATTCTTTTAAATCGAGAAGGTGTTTTTATCCCCAGAGATACAGGAATTTGTGTGGACTGACTTTTATTGTAGCATTCCGTTGCTCCTGCCAGACGGTATCTGATATTCAGGCGCTCCAGGGCCTCTGTAATTACTGCAGCAGAGCCCCCAGGCGCTGCGGGCATGATTTTCCCAGTGATGATGTTACGACGGGCTTTGGTGTAAACACCATAGCCCACTTTCATCAACTTACCTTCGTTTACCAGTGTACGAAGAGCTCTGCCAACCTGATCATAGCCAGCGATATCCCTGAAATCATCCCGGGTGAACACATAACGTTTTGAACGGTTCAGTCGGGACTGAATACGGTCTTTTGTAGTCATGTTTCCTCCGAAAAATTTTCACAATGATAGCAAAAATATGACATGTTTAATAGCGGGGCAAGGCCACATTACCTGTCTGCTAATACATTTGGATAGTGCCTGGCAATTATGTCATTTAGCCTGTCAACCAGTTCTGGTTTCCTGAACGTGATGTGTGCGGAGCCCTTCTTAAAGTATCTGATGCTGAACATCTCATCTTCATAGCACGCTTTGCCCTGAACGGAGCGGATGTGATCATCCAGCCGAATGATGATATTTTCCCGGCTGTCGGGGATCGGTTTGCCGCTGAACAGATGCAGCATTCTTTCCAGGTCAGCGAGTCGATCTGCCTGTTGCCCGGTGATAAGATGCAATCCCCATCGGTCCCATCTCACCAGATTGTTGACGATAATTTTATTGCCAAATTTACAGGGGCAATTGGTTTTGTAATTCCAGCTCAGCCCTCTGAAGAGGTTGATCACACCTCGCTCAAACACGTCATCCTTATTCTGGTGCAGTTGTTCAAACGTACTCAGGATATTCGCCTCGCTGATTTCCGGAAAGTTATCGTACTCCAGTGAGCGGTACCATGTATCATGGGCCTGCGCATCCATTAATGACAGCATCCCGGAATGTTGCATCAGGTCACGCCAGATTTCGCGATCGAGATTGCGGGTGATGGCTTTCATTGCGGTTTCCGGTTTCTCCATGAGCCAGCAGCCGCAGCGAAAATCCTGTTTCATCGCCCAGTCCAGGGCGGTTTTACCTCCAATACTTTCTGTCAGTACTGAGATTTCTGCCAGTTGCCGGATAAGTGTGTCGATTTGCAGCAGCGCACTCTTTCGTACAGCCAGAATGTGGCGGATACTGGTTGAGCAGATAACGTCCGTATGTCCGTTGACCAGTTCCGGGCGGGAGATTGTGATATCTGACATCATCGTTTTTCCTTTTGGTTTATAAACGAAAACGCCAGCCGTATTCAGGCTGGCGTCAGTGGAATGAAGTCTGGTGAGTAAGACTCACCGGTTCTGTTGCAGAAGCTGCAGTTGGCGCAGGGTACGGATATCTTCCCTGGCCTGTTTAATGCAGGGCAGCAGTGCTGCTGAATCCGTTTTATCCTCATCGTTGTCGAAGATAATCCCTGATTCGCAGTCAATATTGTCCTGCAGCCACGCAATCAGAATATACAGCGCTGTTTCCGTGGTTAATGATTTCATGTTGTGAATTTCCGGGTTACCAGTCGAAAGTGGGTAAATCCGGCAGGCATTCAGTGCTGGCATCCAGATGAATGAGACTGACGCCATAACGTCGGGTAAGTGTGACAACCAGACGGCGGAACGTTTTTGACAGCCCCAGGCGTTTAAGCCGCAGAACCGGGTATGACCACGCATCGGTACGTAACAGATATCCGCTACCTGTAAAATGAATCCATTCTGATTCGCCGGTGTCATTCGTCTGATGCGACAGCGAGTACAGCCAGGCGTTGTCTGTTTCCGTGATATGCGCGGTACTACAGCGTATACCGCTCAGGGCAGCAGAGGGGGGTATGCTGTCTGTTGAGGTCCGGTCAGATTCATCAACAACACGAAGGGAGTAGCCATTATCGCAGACCACGTTAATCAGTTCGGCAAGCTCAACACCATCGACGTCAACGACAATTCGCCCCATGTTCAGTGCCTGTACGTTAACGCTGTCAGCTTCCAGCGTCAGGGCCAGTTTCATCGTTTTGCCTCCGGATGCTTGCCCTGGGTAATGTTATTTACCATTCTGTAATTGTTCCGGGTCATCAGGCCGGTCGCCCTGCGAGCCCGGAGAATATCAATGCTGTTGATTAACTGCGACGGGGCTCCTGCGCTGAATCCCGGCTGGTCGGTACGTACCTGCGCGTATTTTTCAACGAGAAAGTTCACCGCGTCACACAGTGAAATCCCTGCCTCAATATGCTGCTCAATCACACGTTCATCAGCGAACGGTGTGTCATTCAGCGTGAGGCCATAGTGCTGGTCCAGCAGTCGGGTGAGCAGTGTCTGCCAGATGGTGACGGGAGACGGGCAGCGCGATGCCGCCCGTACGTGTGTGTCGGGTAATGTTTTCATACTGAAGATTTTCCTGATATGCAGATATAAAAATGGAAAAGTGGCGTGGTGAAAACACCAGGCCGTAGCAGAAGGCTATTCTGGAGAGTTAATTTTTCATTTCGGGCGTCGGATAAACAGCCAGATAAACGTAATCACAGGAGCCCAGGGTATCGGCTTCGCAGGTCAGTCCTTTCGCATACAGTGTGACGGTATGCTGATGGCGGGGATTCAGTTCACCGCTGGTGAGCATGAGTTCCGGTTGTTTCATCAGCAGCGGAAAGGCCTGGTCCGGATGGTACGCATCCGCATCGCTGAACCGGCCTCTGATACCGGCGCGGTCGGCAAGGTAATGCAACCGGTTACCCTCCTGCACCAGACAGGCCCCGAAACAGGGCGTCACGGTGCAGGGCAGCCCCCACCAGGGGAGGTCTTTGTTGTCGTCGGGAAGCGTTGTTCCGGGGAGTGTGTCCGACATGATAAAATCCTCACAGAAAATCGGTGAATGATAGTTTAACGATGACGGGTCAGCCGGCGCGCAGACCGGCTTCGGTGAAGGTATATTCGTTGATGAGAAGGGCCTCATCCACAGCGGTGTCTGAGGTCAGCCAGTCGTACTTGTTTTCCAGCTGGCGGTACAGCCAGAAGGCCAGGTCGCGCAGGGCTTCGCTGACAGCGGCTTCCGCATCGGTTGTCATTGCCTGACCAGTCGGACTGTTCCGGGTGACGGTGATATCCATGCTGTACGGATGGCAGTAACGTCCCCGGTGACTGATTTCAGCCTGAAGCTGCCAGAAGTTACGTTTCTGCACCGCCTGCAGGGTATCCGCGATACGATGAAGCTCACGGTCCTGAGGGGCATATTCCCTGATTTTCCGGGGTGTCGCTGGCTGCCAGTGCCAGCGCCCTTCAAAACAGGCTCCGTCCCCCTGGCTGCAGAATCCGCTGAACCAGATGCACGGCTCTTCCATAAACCTGCCATTGCTGAGCCGGAAAACGCGCTGGCGGAGGTCAATCCCGAAAATGCCACAGACCTCCCTGAAGTCTTCATACACGTTTTCATACCAGTTGCTGTCAGCATGATGCTGACGGTACCAGTCGCGGGCTTTTCCCCGTGCCGGGCAGGAAAGTTCATCCAGCGTATACACTGTGATGGTGATAATGCTGCTCATCTGAATGCCCGTCCTGATTCAGTTCAGGGTGACGCTCATCAGCCGGACATACGGGCCAAAACTGTCCTTACGACGTTCAGCAAACACGGCCAACACACCGGGAATATCCTGCACTTCACGACCGGTATACGCTTCAGTGCTGCCGTGCCAGCGGTATTTGCCGGTACAGAACGGGAAAAGACGGGATGTCGGATGTTGTTGGTGAATACGCATGGCTTCACCACGAGTGATAATTTTCATAATGGGATACCTCTGAAGACAGAAGATAAAAGTGAAAACAGGTGTGATGTGGTTGTGACGGGTTAAAGCAGACCATGTTCGGCAAAGGAGAAAACCTGGTTGCCACCGACTATCAGATGGTCCGGCACCCGGATATCCACCAGGCCCAGTGCCTGTACCAGACGTTCCGTGATAAGGCGGTCTGCCTTGCTGGGTGTGACTTCACCGGACGGGTGATTGTGTGCCAGCACCACGGCAGCGGCATTGTGATACAGGGCGCGTTTAATCACTTCCCGGGGATGGACTTCCGTGCGGTTGATGGTGCCGGTGAAGAGGGTTTCACCGGCAATCAGCTGATTCTGGTTATTCAGATACAGCACCCGGAACTCTTCACGCTCCAGTCCCGCCATGTTCAGAATCAGCCATTCTCGTGCCGCACGGGTGGAGGTGAAGGCCACGCCGGGTTCATGAAGATGGCGGTCCAGGGTTTTCAGGGCCCGTTGAATGAGGCTGCGCTCGCCGGGCGTCATCTCTCCGGGCAGAAAGGAAAGCTGTTGCATTGTACTTCTCTCCATTCAGTCGATGATGCGCATAATGGCGCTGCATTCCGGATGCTGCAGGGCGTAATCCCGCAGCCGGTAATAATGGACCGTCATGGCATAACACTCCGTACGACAGGCATGATGACTGTACGTCATCAGACAGGCAGCAATGCCGGCAGCTTCCGGACTCATTTCAGCGCGGTTACCGTTCATGGCATTGAACAGTACCCATGTTTCGTCATCATCGTCATCCGGTTCGGGTGCCATAAATGCCCCGCCGTTGTTCAGGGTGTACAGATTCCAGATACCACCGCAGTAGTCTTCGCACAGACGGTCCATCCAGCCGAAGACACGGGGCTCCAGGGTCACCCACTGTGGAATGAGGCCAAAATGCTGCGGCCAGAAGCTGATGCGCTGTTCATCAGGGACTATGGTGGCAACCAACTGAGGCTGGTCATTCCCTGATGCAGCGGTTACGGAAACAGAAGATGTGGTGGAATTATGTGAAATGGTTTTCATGAAATGACTCCTTAAAGGACAAATAAATGCGTGGTTTTCAGGGTAATGGCTGAATCAGCGCAGGCTCTCCAGCAGGGTTTCCGCCATCACCCACAATGCGCGGTTGAGCTTAATGTCAGTGTCAATGCTGTGAATGGCACGGGTATGGATACGTTTTCCTTTAGCGCTGCGACCTGAAATTCCGCCTTTCAGCATATTCTCCTGAATGGTCTGATAAGCACTCCACAGGTCCTTACCGTAATCCTCCCGGCGTCGTGGCGTCAGAATGTCGGCGGTGGTGACGGGCTGATGTTCGTCACCATAACGGTAAGTCAGTGCCGCCTGTGCCAGCGCCTGGCGTGCCGGTGGCGGCAGAATCAGCGACTGCATGGCATCACGCTTTTCCTCAATCCGGTCAAACACGCCCACTACCTCGTAAGCCCCTTCAATGACTCTGTCCACCACATTTCCCCGGTGCGGAACACGCACTTCCCCCAGAGACTGACCACAGACGCACCCGTTCTGGCAGACGAACCTGAAGTAACCCGGCAGCATCTGGTAGCTGGAGGTACCGTCATGAGAGTTGAGCAGAATAATTTCAGGGACATGTTCTCCGTTTATCTCTCCGGCCCGCCGCAGACGCAGCATGTGTTTTGTGTATCCCCGGCGGCCCGGGTCGCGCACACGGGTCTGGCAGGCGAAGAATGGCTGAAAGCCTTCCCGCTGCAGGCTTTCCAGTACGGTGATGGTGGGAATGTACGCATATCGTTTACTGCGGGAAGTATGCCGGTCTTCACCGAAAATACTGGGAACATAGTGCATCAGTTCTTCGTGTGTCAGCGGACGGTCACGGCGTATCTGGTTCGCATAACCAAAACGACTGGCTAGTCGCATAATTTGCTCCTTATCGGTGGTTAAGATTTACTGGTGTAATAAATGAAAAAAGCCGCGTCTCCCGGAGAAGACGCGGCCTGATGGATGAAATCAATGAGGTTTATTGTCTGAGAAGCCCTCCACTGGCGAGCCACGCATTAAGCTGTTTTCCGGCATCAGCTTCAGAGTTCCGGCAGCGCCAGCGTCGCTGACCTTCCGCGTTGCGGATAACCCGACGGAAATGCATTCCCGGGTCATCCTGGATAAACACATTGCGGTAAGCGGTTATGACAGCAACCGCCTGCCCGTATGAGAAAGATCCTTCAGCCAGGACATACTCTGTGTAACCCAGCATATCTGTTTTCTCCTGATAAATAAAAAGCCTCTGCCACGCGTTGTGACAGAGGCTGAAGCATGAAACTGACTTCAGGGATCAGTTAACGTTTTTTCCGGAAACGGTAATCAGCAGTGGATGGTAGTCCTGGGGATCGAAAACCGATAACGGCAGACTGACACGATGGCCGTTACTTTCTTCAGTTGCTTTAATGATTTCGGTTGTGGCGACATTTTCCACGCACTCCGTTTCCAGAAATGCGTCTGTGGTTCGCGTGGCATTACTGTCACCAAAGGCTTCCGTTTCCATTTTTCTGGTCACCAGCGTCTGACCATATTTGTCTTTGAGTTGCAGAGTGATGGTGAGGGGGCCAAATCCTTCATCGTTTCCGCCATTATCCAGCCGGAACTGGTAAGCACAAATATTTCCCGGGAGCCATATCGTATCTGTATTGCGTATACTGATGTAACGTTGATCCTGTGCCCGGAGTGGGGCAGACCACGTTAACCCCAGAATGAAGGCGGTAATCATGCAGGTTTTGAACAGGTGAATCATGGTATTTACCTCTCTGAGTCATGACGATGACACTGACAAATCAGGTGATAAAACGTAAAAGGCGCAGAATAGCCGTTATGCCGGTAACTCCGGGGGTAATGTTTCTTCCAGTCGGTTAACCATATTGCCGAGATGGGATGCATCATATTCCATGACGGGGCGTTGCCTGATGATACTGACCACCAGTGGTTTGATTAACATGTTGGTCGCGGCCCGTTGTTGTATACCGGCGGCGAAAATGATCTCCAGAGCATTCTGATCGATAACACGGGCCAGATTCGCGTTCAGATTTTCAATCTCATGTCCGGTCAGCAGGAAACTGCCGGCAAGCCATGTCATCTGCTCCTGAATCATTGCCAGAATTTTGACGCGATCTTCTTCAACCAGCGCTCCGGCAATTTTTCCTGATACAGCGGAGGCAATCATTCCCCCCAGAACACCGCCAACCACACGCCCTGTCAGTGCACCAAATGGTCCCAGTGGACTGAACAATATCCCGCCCGCCACTGACCCGACAGCACCACCTGCCACACAGGAAGATGCCACGGCAAGATTCCTGATGAACTGCGCACCGGAGATCCGTCCCCGCAACATTTTGATCATGTCAGGGCCGGTTGTGACAGCTACCAGTGCCAGAGATGTCACCAGCGAACCCTTCATCACTTTGTTCAGGGCACTGATATTTCCTGCACCGGTCCCCTTCTGAAGCGCCTGCCGGACAGTCGGGCTGGCCGTCGAAAAATCAATATGCTTCAGCATACCCTGAACAACACTGAGCCGGTGAAGTTGCTGGGTTGTGACGTAGACAGCCAGTGTGCGGGTGAAGGTTTTTCCTGCCTGGACAGCAGCTGTCTGCAGGGCAGCATCGCGATCGCCGGTGCTGAGCCAGAAGACCGATGCCGTCAGGGCAAAACTGATCCCTCCGGCCGCCAGACTGACAACCGACCCCTCGGCAATATCATAAGTGACCGATTCGATGGTCCCGAACCGGGTGATATTACGGGCCTGGGTATAAGTCAGATGTCCCCGACGAATCAGCCGGGACGCTTCTGCGGGATCGGTTACACCGGGTACTTTACCTTCGCGGATCTTATTCTTCATGGTTTCCACAGCGCCGGCATACTGATCACGGGGGACTTCCAGTTGCATGGGACCATGATTTCCCATGTAACGATACTGTCCGTTCTGTCCGTCGAATGCCGCACTGTTAATGCCAGCGAATGTGGCGTTGAATATCCGTTGCGCCGGTCCGGGTCCCGATCATGATGATCGGGACCACAAAGAGGCGATGGTTCTGTCAGAAGGTCACATTCAGCGTGGCCTGACCGTTATAGCCTTCAGCGCTGTTGCCGCTGACACTGTGGGCATAACCGGCCTGAACGCCCAGGGTGATATTTTCCCGGACACGGGCTTCCAGTCCGGCCTGCAGGTCCAGTGACGTGCCATTCCGGGACGGTGAGAACGTCATGTTACTGCCGGCTGCGGCTGTACCCATGCTCATGTCTCCCCGGGAGCTGAAGGTGCGGATAACAGAAGGCTGTACCCACCAGTTCACAGGCAGTTCACTCACACCGTGTTTTGTACTGTCGCGCAGGGTGTCACGGGATGAGGTGCCTTCACCAAAGGTCATATCGTTGTGGCTGCCCAGACGGAAGCCGGCACGCACATGTTGTGTACTGCCATGCCCGAACTTCACATAACCGGCGTTATCCTGGCCGTCATCCAGGGAGAGTCCCTGCCAGGTGTACTGCAGTTGCGGCTCCAGCATCAGATTGTCAGTGATACTGAAGGGCAGACCGGTTTCCAGTGAGCCCAGCCAGCCCCAGCCCCGGGCGCGGAAGTCGTTATTGTCCGATGACGCTTTCATGCTGTGGCGGGTTCCCTGTGCCACAATGTCAGCCCACAGGCCGGAGGACGTGTGTGTCAGATTCAGGTATCCGCCCAGGCTGCCGGCATCATCCCGGACCGTGCCGGCGCGGGAACCGTCATCATCCTTAACATCAACGGAAGAATGGCCTGCAGCACCATATACCCCTGTCGTCAGAGACATACCGGCAACCTCTGTTCTCAGCAGGTCACCCTCCAGACGGACGAAGCCATAGCTGCCGCTGCTTTCCGGCGTGGCACCACGGACAATACCGCCGTTGTTATCGTGACCGAGATGGCCGCCCTGAATGCTGAGACGGACGCTGTTATTTTCACCGTTTACACCGGTCTGATGGCTGCGGGAGCCTGCCAGAATCCGGTCATAGTCCATTGCCTGTGTCAGCATGGAGGCATACAGGGGGACTTCAGCACGATAAGCATTTTCACTGCGCAGATACCAGCTCTCATCACTGTCCCGGTTGAGGGTGTAGTTAAAGGCCCCGGCCTGCAACATATTCCCCTGGACAAAAGCCCCTTCCTCCGTGGTGGCACCGTTAATGGCCTCAACCACCTGAATACCCTTACCGGTGGTCGCCAGCCCCGTACCACTGTTGCCGGCGTTCACCAGATTCAGGATGGTTTTTCCGGTTGCCCTGCCACCGTCAATGACCAGTCTGTCAGCATTGTTCTGCGCCATATCCGGGCGTACACGCAGGCTGATGGTGCCATTCTGCCCGTTCAGGTTTTTCACCTGCAGAGTTGTCGGAACGAACTTCCCTGTGCGGGCGGAGGTGAAATGAATCTGTCCGGCATGGCTGAGGTCATCCACCACCGACTGAACCGTGGCGTTATCGGGGATATTCCAGGTGGCACCGGATGTCAGGGTGACATTCGTGGGGTCAATGGCACCGTTCAGCACTGTGCTGCCGGTCAGCTTCAGGGCTGTACCGCGCTGAGCAATGACATCCGTGGTGACGGTACTGTCGTTCAGCGTCAGCGTGCCTTCATTCAGGTTGACGGCTTTCTGGGTGAGTGTGGTGTTGCTGACAGTGAGTGTGCCACTTCCTGATTTTTCCACGCTGCCGTTACCGGTAAGAGCGCCTCCCTGCAGGAGTGCATCGCCTTCACGGATGGTCAGGGTATCGTTGTTCACCGTCTTCCCGGAAAGGGTAAGTGTGGCGCCGTTATTCAGCGTGGTGGTGCCCGCCAGTGTGCCGCCCCTGGCGGTGAACAGTCCGCCATTTACCGTGGTATCCGTGGCCGTATCACCGGCGTTCAGCGTGAATGAACTGCCTTTTTCCAGCATCAGGGCATCCGCCTGACCGCCTCCGATACTGAATGCCTTTCCGTCGCTCCGGGTACCACTGACAGCGGCACCGGAATCGGCCAGCAGTACACCGCCATTCCCCATGGATACGGTGGTGGCGGCACCACCGTTGCGGATATCCAGCGTTCCGCCATCATCCACACGGGTATTAGTGGCTGTGTGTCCGCTCAGCACATCCAGACGTCCGCCATTTTCCAGTACGACATTATCAGCCTTACCCGCCACAACGGAGAATGCTCCCAGGCGGTTTGTGCCGGTGACGGTTGCAGCTGTACTGGTAACCAGTGCACCGCCCGTGTTCTGGGTGACATCAGACGCTTTACCGCCGGCATTCACCTGCAGCTTTCCTTTCTGGTTGATGGTGGTATGCGCGGCAGTTCCTCCTTCCTTAATCACCTGCCAGCCATCACGGTTTATCAGCGTCTCTGTTGCCGTGCCACCGTTGTGTACATACTGGTTACCCCCCTCCAGTCGGGTGTTATGTGCCTCTCCGTGTACCGTCTGGTCACCACCGGCGTAAATGAGGGTGTCCCGTGCCATCCCCGAAGACCAGATAACCTGCCGGCCATTTTTATTGATGGTGGTGGATTCAGCCGTCCCTCCGACCATCTGACCGCTGGACACATTTTCAGACTCCGGACCACCTTCTGCACCGGTGTTGACGATGGTTCCGGTTGCCAGTCCGCCATGTTTTATGGTCTGGTAACCATCCTGGTTAATAATTGTACCGGCAGCTTTCCCTCCCCCGTGTACCCACTGCTCACCTCTGTTATCCAGCGTGGTGTTCACCGCCAGTCCGTTAAGGCTCTGCCCTCCGCCATCACGAATAACCGTATCACTGGCAGTTCCTCCTGCCTGCACAATCTGACGACCATTTGCGGTGACAGTGGTGTTTCTGCCTGTGCCACCCGCTTTTATCCATTGCCCGCCGGTGTTTTCGTCACTGTCCGGCCCCAGCTCAAGCCCGGTACTGACAGTCACGCCATCAGCTGTTCCGGATACAAACTGGTTGTCATGGTTTACCAGTGTTCCGCCATTCACTGTTTCACACGGGTGCACAACGATGTCAGCAGCCAGCACCGGGAGTGACGTGACCGCGGCAAGAGACAGTGCCACCGCCACACCGCCACGTTTACCCCGTGCGCGGGCCAGTTCGGAGGCAACCACGAAAGCGCCCGTAATGTGATTCCATACCAGCCTGTAGCAGGTATTCAGATGTCGTTTCATCAGCATTTCCTTAATCAGAGTGAGGGTGAATAAAAAAGCCGGTATCCACAGATGTGGATACCGGCAGGTAAAGGGTTACAGTGCCGGAGGTCCGGCTGACGGAAGTTTCTGACGTGTGGCTCTGTTGTTCCCTGAATCTCATGTCTGTGTGTATCTGCGCACGTTGCTAACAGGAGTTATTATTAGCATAACGATCGATATTAACGATCGGTAAAATGGGTATTGATCGTTTTATTCTTTTATCAAGCTATTGCACGGACAAGAGAGACAGTAACGAAAACAGCGCTTTTGTGAGCATACTTAGAGGCAGGGAGGACATCATCCACAACAGGTTCAGAAGAAGATCCAGTTCCATACCGCGCGGGCAACAGAGACCACTGTGTCACGGACGGCACGCAGAACCGTGCGTGCAACAGAGGCAACACAGACGCTCTCCGCTGTGTCAAATATCCGGTCCACCGCACCGGTAAACTGCTCACGGGCCTGAGCGCGGACAGATTCCGTGCGCAGCTCGTCCTGCAGGCGGGTCATCAGGGGACTGGCGGCATGGTCGGGAAGTGCTGTCATGAGCGCGCTGACCAGCGTATCCAGTTCCCAGCCGGTGCGGGCCGATACGGCCACAACCGGATGTACGGGCCTGAACAGCCGGAATACCGCATCTGTTTTCTCACGAATGTTCTGTTCCTGTGCGGGAGAAGGCTGAATACCGGCCATATCCCATTCATGGCAGGGCTCCGTTTTGTCGGCCTGCGTCACCACAAACAGCACCTGCTGATGTCCCCGGTGCAGGATGTGTCGCCAGAAATACTCATCCACAGACAGGGCACGGTCATCGGCTTTAATCAGCCACAGTACCAGGTCAAGTTCAGGCAGAATGTCACGGTACAGGGCTTCATACTCTGCATCCCTGTCCCGGCTCTCGCCCACCCCGGGCAGGTCAGTGATAACCATGCTGTGACCATGGCCACTCAGACGGAAGCGCCGCACTTCCCGGGTGCCGGCGTGAACATCACTGACCGGGGTGACCTCCCCCTGAAACAGTGCATTACAGAGTGAGGATTTACCGGCCCCGCTTTTACCCATAATGCCAATCACGGGTTCGTGACTGGTGAGTTTGCGCAGATGTTCCAGGATGTGACGGGAAAGTGAGTAAGGCAGGGAGGAGAGCGGTTTTTCAATTGCCTCAATGGCATCAGACGGATTCATACATGTATTCCCGGTGAAAAAAGACAAAACCCCGCACACCGGAAAGGTGGCGGGGGATCCACGGAGATAATATCTGTCTGAAATTGTTTGGAATCGATGGGGATGTTGCGTATTAACATGAAGGAGGGCAGGAGTTATCCGTTATTGGGTGATATCCTTCCATGAAAATACGCGGTTATTGTTAAACAGCAGGCTGATTACTCCGTAAAGGAGAAAAATATTCATCTTGCAGCCTGATTATCAGGTGTGTTTATGTTTACTGAGGTGAGTATTTTTCAGTATATTGTCGGGGCAGTCAGTGGGAGATATTAAATTTACGTTTAGAGTTATCTTGCTTCTGCTGTGTATTTTTATAAGAGTGCGCACGTAATGATATCTGTTGATACCATGTTGTTAAGTGTTTCCCTTCCGGGTCATGCGTACTTGCAAAATGGCATCTGAATCGATCACGGTTTGGCCAAACCGTGATCGAATAGATAGGAATACGCACGTAATGATTAAATGCTTTTGTTACACCATTCTTCCGGCATGAATATTTATCCAGTTCCCTTTTTTATTTGTGTAGTGATACTGTCGGAATAGCGTTCAGTAATGTGAAGTGTCCTGTAAAAAAACTTTAATAAATGTGTCATCCTGGTCAGGAAATATCTGCTGAGATATTATTAGTTGGTGGTGTTTTTACTGAGTAATAGCTGGCTTTTAATTCCTGAACTGAAATACTGTCGCTCGTCAGGGTTTAATTAAAACTGGATGATGATGTGAAAATGAAGGCTGGTTTTTGTGTTTGTCGAAGAAGTGTTATTTTAATCCATTCTCATCATTGGCTGGCGATTATACAGAAGTATTTGAAGAAAAAATGTTGCATTTTATCTGTGTCAGCAGGGAGGAAGTATTTTATTGATGTATCAGTATTAAATGGTTTTTGTTATTTATAAAAATGTCATCCTGTCCATAGAATATTGTACTCAGCATTCAGTGCAGGAACTGTCATTTTCTTTATTTTATTCTTCTTCAGGAGGGCAGTTTTCTGAAAGCGTTACTCCGGGGAAACTGTTTATGTTTATTCCCGGCAGGAAACCCGTACCTGCAATACCCTGGATGATGCTTTTTGCTGGTACGTTGTTGTGTGAAATTTAATCAACGTGTGTGTTCCGGAGAGCGCCCGTAGACGCACAGATTCATTCTGACATTCTTTAGCGACAAAATACCGAATGGTTATTATTTAATCTGAAAATCGACAGAAATTTTTATCCTGTATTGATTCTGCTGCTATTTTTGCTATTAGTAGCAATAGTTGCGGTACTTTATGTTCTGTGTGTTGTGAGGTCATTATGCCATACTTTCAGTATCCTGATGAGTTTCCCCTGAGCTCGCTGCCTCCACTCATTCGTGATGCCGTTATTGAAGCTCAGCAAATCACGCAGGCTCCCCTGGGGCTTGTGGCAGCATCTGCCCTGGGCGCTGTTTCACTTGTCTGCCAGAATCTGATTGATGTCTGCAGACTGAATACACTACGGGGGCCGGTTTCTCTTTTCTTACTGACGCTTGCTGAGTCCGGAGAACGAAAAACCGCAGTGGACAAATTATTAATGGAGCCCCTGTACCAGCAGGAGATGCTGTTATATTCCAGACACAAAAATGAACTGACGACATGGAAAAATAAGGAAGAGCTTTTAAAGGCGCAGAAAAAAGCATTGTTGTCAAAACTGAATAAAGAACTCCGCAAAGGCGCGGATGAGTCAGAAACGCTCAGACAACTGGAAGCGCTTCAGAAAAACAGAGGGGAAAAACCTGTAAGATATAAATTCATTTTTAATGATGCCACGACTGCGGCAATTAAGAATCAGCTTTGTGGTAAATGGCGTTCAGTGGGTATTATGTCAGATGAAGCCGGTATAATATTTGATGGGTATACCCTGTCTGAGCTGCCTTTTATTAACAAAATGTGGGATGGCTCCGTATTGTCGGTGGACAGAAAGAATGAACCCGAACAGATGATTGAAAATGCCAGAATGACATTATCCCTCATGGTACAACCCGGTCTTTTTGACCGATATATGGAGCGAAAAGGTTCTGTTGCCAGGGACAGTGGTTTTCTTGCCCGTTGTCTAATCAGTAAACCTGCCACCACGCAGGGGAAACGCTTTATTAACGGAGCTGTGACCCCGGGAGGATCATTAACGGCATTTCATGAACGATTAATGGAGCTGGCCAGAGGCAGTATTGAAAAATCCAGTAAGGATGAACGTTATTGTCTGCATTTTTCTCCTGAAGCGCAAAAAATATTTATTGATCACTATAATGTTCTGGAGCAGGATTTGTCTCCTTCCGGACCCTTAAGCCAGTTTCGGGGACATGTTTCAAAAAAAACAGAAAACATTGCGAGAATTGCTGCGTTATTGCAGTATTTCAGTCAGGGTGAAGGGAAAATCTCTGCCGATATCATGACGTCTGCTGTCGTAATAAGTTCGTGGTACACAGATGAATATAAAAAATTATTTGCGTTACCTGATGAATCTGAACTGCAGCTGCAGGACGCCCGGGAGCTGCTCGACTGGCTCATTGAGGAGTGCCGCGGAGAATGCCCGCCCCGTGTCAGGAAAAATTATATTCTCCAGTGTGGCCCGGGCCGGTTCCGGAACAGGAAAAAGCTGAACGTCCTGCTGAACATTCTTGCATCTCAACTCAGGCTCTCTGTCGTGCAGGAAGGAAAAACCACCTATGTCCTGCTTTCCGAAATAAACAATATCACGCTGCCTGAACTGAATGCGTGCTACAGCCAGAAACTGATAAGATGGCATGAGCAATCCTTTGGCTTATAATGTTCCCTGTTGCTGAGACGGATTATTCAGTGGTGGTATCGCAGTATGCCCGTCACCCCCGCTTCTGCATGAGGGTGACGGAGGAAAAGTAAGTGTGCGGAGGCCCGGGAGCGTTATGAATCAACAGGCGTATAACAGGTACTCGTCAATCATCAGTTCCAGCTCGCGCTTTTCCCGTTTGCGCGCCACAGCCCAGTTTTCAAGCTCTGCATGTGATTTATGCTTTAACTCTTCAGTCCAGGGCTGCATGGAGTGGGCACACATCAGATCATACCAGCACAGCCATATCAGCGTGTGGTAGAGATCACGATCGTCGAAACGCCGGAGCAGGCTGTTCAGCCTGTTTGCCAGCCGGTTTTCACCCAGACGATGTAGCTCACTGAGTAAAACGCCGCCCAGATTAAAATGTGTAAGCAGCATGATTTCATGGGTCTGAATGCTGGTCATTAACCCTTCCTGAATGGCAGGAATGAACGGTGGTGTTCCCGGGTTGACGACCTGATAGAGTCCCTGTGGTGCCACTGAGATGATGGTGCCTTTTTCTGGCAGAAAAAAGTGGGCCAGGGTCAGGCGGTGATAACCATGAAGATGCGGAGCCCCCATTCCATGAGCGACGATAAGCCTCGTCACGTTTGTCATCCATTTCTGATGCTGGATGAGCAGCAGCTCACACCGGTTTTCAAGTTTTTGCATAATATTCTCTCCTTTAGCGCGCAGCAAAATGCCTCCGGGGGCCGGATCATGCCTTTGCTGCGGTTGAACGGATAACGGTCAGGAATTACGGACGGGACTGTGTAATACGTGCCTGCAACCAGGCTTCCACTTCACTTTTCAGCCATCGGGAGCTACGGCCCAGTTTGATGGGGGCAGGAAAGGCACCATCCTTGATGAGCTTGTAAAACCATTTATCGGTCAGGCCGGTCAGCTGAGTGATAAACGACATGTCGACCATCTGGTCATCCATCAGTGAAACTGGGGTATTCATGAAAATGTTCCTCCGGATGTTGTTAATCTCAACCGGCGTTGGTGATGAAAACAACGCACCACCTTCCCCGGCATAACAACCGGGGAAAAACGTAAAAAATAATCGGGAATGTGACCGTCAGGAGATAAACGGGGGGATTGCGGTGGCTGAGCCGTACCGGTATGTCGGGTGATTGTTGCGAAACGATGCTTCCGCACGCGCACGTGATAAAGGAGGGAGGACTTTCGTGAGACAAGGGGAAAACTGGCGTTCTGATAATTGCAGAGTTGTTTTTGAAGGCGGTTGTGGTGCATCAGCCCGTGACCTGTGGGCAGGCGACAGGTATCACTGGTGGGATAAGACTGTCTGATTGGTATTATAAATATATAAGAGAGCTCAAACACATGAGTTCATATATGTGAAATAAATCTGTGAGTGTGATCAGCAGACCAGTCTACCCAGTAGCAACAGATTGCGTTGTACTCACAGGGTTATCCCTGATAACTGGCGTATAACCTGCGTACATAAAACGTACCTGCAATGCACCTGAACAGAGTGCATTAAGCATCCGCCTGAGCGGTAAACGTATCCGATCTGGTGAGTGACAGTCTGAGAGCATTCTCAGTAATCGCCCCCTTGTATCCTGGAAATTGGTTAAGATAACAGCGATTAGATTTGGCAAGGTGTATGCAGCCAGCAGCTTAACATCTCAGCTAACTGGCTGGTTACCTTCAGGTTGTCGCAATGGCATCGGACATCCGGTGTCGGATAACTAAACGTAGCGTTAAGGCGATATTGCTGAGAGACCGGTTAAGTGGTTGCACGGGAGTAATGAGTTTGGGGAGGGTACCAGAATGTCAGTCTGGTGCGGTATGCTGGCAGTATCACGTTGATTACAGCATAAAGTAACGAGAGACGAATGGAAGTTAAAACCAGAGCAGTTCCGTCGTTGTTCATCCCGGGAGACGCTGGAAAAAGTGATTTCCCACACACGTTATAAACTTACCCCTGCGGAGCTGGAAGCCTTTAACTCTGCGGTCGATCACCGGCTGGCAGAACTGACAATGAACAAACTTTACGATCGCGTGCCGGCTTCCGTCTGGAAATATGTCACCTGAATCTTGAATCCGCGCTACGATGACTCCGGTGTTATCTGTGCACCGGAAGATCGGGAACATTAAGCAGTATAACGGCAACAAAGAATTCGAAATCAAAAGGGAATGGTGTACAGAGGGGCAGGCGTTCAGGCATTACCGGCCTGTATCTTCTGAAGGGGACTCGTATTTGTCGGGGCTGAGTATTCCGCTCGATTCGATCACGGATTGGCGGAATACCTGACTGTGATTGATTCAGGTACCATTTTGCAGGGAGCCGGTGCGTTACTGTCTGGCACAACAAACGCAGCGGGTCGCTCTGCCCCGCCGATTCCTGATAATCCCTCCTCTGTAACCTACTGCAACAGTACAAATACACTGACGCCTGAAACGGTAACCAGAATCAGCACCAGCAGTAACGTCAGTAAACAGAGCAGACGATCGGTCTTCCGGTAATAACCGAAGGGGTCGACAGCGCCACAATACGGGCAACATACTGTATTATGAGTAATTGCGTTACCACAGTCCCTGCACTTCTTTTTGCGTATCACGATAGCTCCCTCGCCACGCCTTATCCGTAACCGGTTTTTTACATTAAAAAAAACAACGCCGGGAATTCAATCGTCAGTCCGGAGACGACCGTTCGGGTTATCACAGAGTGCCTGAGACAGTGTCCT
>ERZ791875.519-NODE-519-length-40915-cov-15.322491_pt1 | contig 40915 bp, 19 predicted proteins | sample MGYA00510278_ERZ791875 | MGnify/ENA primary metagenome ERZ791875 (study PRJEB30046, sample SAMN00792078) | human gut metagenome | study: EMG produced TPA metagenomics assembly of the A metagenome-wide association study of gut microbiota in type 2...
AAACTTGGGTAAGATTTTATAGATATTGTTTGGAGAGGACTTAGAATTCACCCTCGTTCTTTTTATACTCTTTCTCTTATAATTCGGTTCGTCCCGTACGAACGAATACTTTTTTACCTGTGCTAATCCACCTTTATCGTATTCAGACAATTGGCTTTCGTAAAGAACCGGAATGACGTGCCTTTCAGCTTTACCGTCACCGCCTTATCCTTGCCTTCCTTTTCCATATACAACAATACGGTGCTTCCGTCAGGATTCTCAAAGGCCAGTATCTCTTTCGCAGAACCTTCCACCGGACGATAAACCGCTCCCGGCAACACAAAATGGCTGATATGCTTCATCAGATAATATTCATAAGTGAATCTGAAAGTTCTCGCTTCAGGGTTCACCACCACCAATGAGTTTTGTCTCCATCCCCAACGGCTGATTCCTCCTTCTTCAAGCGAAATATTCCAGTAATTATAGATGGAGATACCATTATCCATATAGTGCTTCAGCAAGTCCCATGAATGAAGCATACCGTTCCAGTTGTTCTGTCCGTCGCCACATTCCTGCTCTGTCTGCATCAGTTTCATCTCCGGATAATGCTTTCTCACGTCTTTCACCGCATCTTTTCCTGCCCATTGAAAACCGACTGCCTTGACGTATTTCTTCGCATTGGAATCCTGCAAAATGGTATCCACCAGCAAGTAGTTTGCACGTTCCATAGTACCAAACATGACATCAACACCCAGTTTCTTCATCTCGGGACCCAGATAGCTGCCGACAAACGAAGCCAATCCTTGTGCCGTCCAGCAGCAACTGGGGAAAATCTGTGCCGAATTGAACTCATTCTGAGGCATTACACCGAAGATGTCGATCCCTGCCTTCCGATAAGCCTTGATAAACTTTGAGAAATACAACGCATACGCTTTCAGATATTCGGGTTTCAGGATAAACATATCCATTCCTTCCCTTCCCGCACGGTCGGCCGGAAGCCCGTTGTCAAACTTCGTATTCTTCAAGGATGGATCACACACGGCGCTTGCATAATGTTTGTTATGCTTCATCCACGAAGGAGGACACCAAGGGGATGCCCAGACCTTTATATCGGCATTCTGACGCTGTGCACTCTTTATAAACGGTATCAAGGTCTCCGTATCGTTTTGTACCGAGAAGTTCTTCATCTTAAAGTCACCATCGTTCTCATTATACGAATACCAGTCGCGGGAAAAATCGTTTGCGCCTATCGGCATCCGGCAAATCGTGAAATTGGCTCCATAGTTCGGAAGAAAAAGCTCTTTCATGATTGACTCGCGCTCGTCGGAAGACAGCAAGCTAAGCGATACCCATCCCAGCTCATTGAAACATGCTCCAAATCCCTCGATCGTCTGACCTTTACCGTTTGATATACTTATCTCTTCCTGGGCTTCGCCACCCTTTGCCTTCGTCCGGTCTGTTACCTCTACCCAGCTGTCAGTGGGCGAAGTCGCAACTTGCCGGTACGCAACCTTTGATTGCCCCCATGCACTCATCCCCCAAAAAGAGAGGGCAATGAGTACAAGTATATTTTTATATCTCAGTTTCATGAGCAGTAACTATTTGACTACAATCATATTCTTGAAATGAATCTTATCCGACGAACTGCCGACCTGTATCTCAAACTCTCCCGGCTCTACTACTTTCTTCATATATGCATTATAGAAAGCCATTTCGGAAATCGGCAGTTCCAGTGAAACCATTGTCTTTTCTCCGGGTTTAAGGTTGACCTTCTTAAATGCTTTCAGTTGCTGGATAGGAGTAGATATAGAGCTGATCATATCTCGTACATACAGCTGAACGACTTCTTTACCTTCCCGTTTTCCGGTATTTTCCACTTCTACGTTTACTATCAGTTTTCCCTTGTCGGAGAAGATGGAATCACTCAGTGTACAACTGTTGTATTTGAAATCGGTATAGCTCAGACCATGTCCGAAGTTATACAACGCATACGGTTTCTCAAAGATATAGTGTCCCTTAGGCTCTTCCGGCGAACCGCCCTGGTCAAACCATTGCTCACGATCAGTGGGATAATAATTATAATAACAAGGAGTATTACCGGTACTCCTGGGAAAGGATACATTCAGACGTCCCGAAGGGTTCACTTTTCCCAGCAGAATCTCGGCCATTGAGTTACCTTGCTGTTCGCCTGCGTAGAATTGTACTAATATAGCATCTGCATTTTCCTTTGCCCACGAAAGAACCAACGGTTTACCGGTGATCAGAACTACAATCATAGGTTTGCCTGTTGCCTTTACAGCTTTCATCAGTTCCAGTTGCTTGCCCGGAAGCTCCAATGAAGACAAATCAAAACCTTCGCCCGAAGTCACTTTATGGTCTTTTGCATTACGCCCCAGCCAATAGCTGCGCGTACCCACTGCCACAATTGCCAGATCGCTTTTCTCTACCATCTTCACTGCATCGGCAATGCCCTCTTCATTCTGGCTCCACCAGTCACAGCCGTCCACATGATTGACCGTTACCTTCTTGCCGAATACATTCTTGATGCCTTCATACAAAGAGACACACTCGCGGTCCTCCGGATTCACCCATGCATAGTCTCCGGCAACTCCATGATCACCGTTCGGTCCTACGACAGCGATGGATTTGTATTTGGACAAGTCCAACGGCAATATATTATTCTTGTTTTCCAACAGTACAGCACTTTCGTCCGCCACCTTCTTAGCCAGTTCCACGTGTTGCTTGTTGCGAACTACCTTGCTGACACTCTTCGGGTCACCATAAGGATCGTCAAACAGACCCAGTTTAAACTTAGCTGTCAAAACACGACGGACTGCCCGATCGATATACATCACATCCAGCTGGCCTTTCTCTACCTGACCCTGCAAAGTCTCATACGCCGGATCCCACACGTCCACATCAATACCCGCCATCAGAGCCATTTTAGCAGCGGCTTCGGTGCTCGGAGCTGCCATGTGGAATGTTTTCAGACGATCGACAGAGCCCCAGTCGGAATAGGCAAAACCTTTAAAGCCCAGTTCTCCCCGCAGGATATCAGTCATAAAGTAAGAAGAACCCGTCACAGGAATTCCATCATAGGCACTATAGCAACTCATGACAGCAATCGGATCGGCCTTCTCGATCACACGAGCAAACGGATACATATACAGATTACGTAGCTCGCGTTCGCCACCGGCTACGAAAGCACAATTCAGTCCGCCTGTAGGAGTACCATGTGCCACGAAATGCTTAGGCATACATCCTACTCCATTCTTCTGGAAACCGCGAACGTAACCGATACCCATCTCGGATATGAGGTAAGGATCTTCTCCAAAAGTCTCCTCGACACGTCCCCAACGCAATTCACGCGCTATGTCCAATACCGGAGACAGTACCTGACGAATCCCCATCACACGTGCTTCCGCTGCTTCTGCTTCCGTCATCTGACAGATCAAGTCAGGGTTCCATGTGCTTCCCTGCGCGATAGCCTGCGGAAATATGGTACATCCGTTCTGCAAAATACCGTGAATACCTTCTGCCGAAGTCAGGATAGGGATACCCAGACGGGTCTCATTGGCCATGTATTCGTGTATTTTCTGATATAAATCGGCAGCTTGCTGAGCCGATATATTCATCTCGTGAGCAGTGCCGAAGCTCTCCCCATTATACGTACCTCCGATATTATTGATATCCCACGTACAACGCTGCTGCAACTGCACTACCTTCTCGCGTAAAGTCATCCGCCGCAGCAAATCTTCCACACGATCTTCGATCGGGGCATTCTTATCTTTATAAATCGGCCGTTCATCGGCCCAAACCGCCGAAACGCCCAGACACAAGGCTAAAACTGTCAATTTAATGATTCTCATGGTTTTCTGAATTGTTTTTTAATGTGAGCTTGATAGAAGAGGAGAATAAATCAACCTTGGCTTATATCCAACTCTCGTTATATTATTTCTTTTTATTCTCCGTTTACTTTCCCCATCCGGATGGTTTCTTACCCATCTTGAATACCATCGTACCACCGTTCATGATGTCCTGATGAGTGATGAAGAAATCTTTGTGTTTCTTCCCGTTCAAAGTCACCGACTGAATGTAGATATCTTCGGGAGACTTGCGGATGGTCCGGATACGGAACTCCTTATTACCTGCCAGTTTCAAAGTACACTCATCCAAAAGCGGGGAACCGATGATATACCGGCCGTCGGCAGGATTGACCGGATAGAATCCCATCGCACTGAATACATACCAGGCAGACATCTGACCACAGTCATCATTTCCGGCATATCCCGAAGAAGTGTTGTTATACAGCGTGTTCAGAATATGGCTGACATACTTTTGCGTCTTCCACGGCTGACCTGCAAAATTATAGAGATAAGCTACGTGATGGCTGGGCTCATTACCATGTGCATACTGTCCCACAAATCCCGAAGCGTTATGATTCATCTGCTCACTCTTATAGGTAGAGGTAAAGAAGGTATCCAGCTTTTGTTCAAAGGCTTTCGTTCCTCCTGTCAGTTCCATCAAGGCCTGGATGTTATGCGGAACATACCAAAAGTATTGCCATGCATTTCCTTCGGTAAACGGATGCCCGCCGTTTCCACCGTATTGATACGGGTCGAAAGGTTCGATCCATTCTCCCTTGTCATTCTTGGACTGAAAGAACTTCGTTTTCGGATGGAAAAGGTTCCGGTAATATTCGGAGCGTTTGTGGAACCGCTGATAATCGGCATCCTTGTTCAATTTTGCAGCCAGTTGGGCAACACACCAGTCATCAAAAGCCTGCTCCAGAGTGATGGAGACAGATTGAGTCTGAATGTTTTCGGGCATAAAGCCGTATTTCTCCCATACCTCAAAAGGAGAGTTGGGGTGTGAGGTTACCGAACTGTTATAGACTGCTTCATAAGCCTTCTCCATATCAATTCCGGGAATACCTTTCAGGATGGCATCAGTGATCACAGGGATGGAGTGGTTACCGATCATACAGTAATTGTCCTGTCCCCATAATTGCCAGATAGGCAGGTAGCCGTAATATTCATACTGGCGTATCATGCTCTTCACGAAGTCAGTCACCCGTTCGGGTTCCAGCAATGTGTAGAGAGGATGAGAAGCGCGGAAAGTATCCCACAGGGAGAATGTGGTGTAATGAGTTTCATTGTTCGCCACCTTGCGGGTCGTATAGTCGGCAGCCATGTATTCGCCGTTCACGTCGGACATGGTGTTAGGCTGTATCATGGTGTGGTAAAGAGCCGTATAGAATATCTCTTTCTGCACTTCCGTACCTTTCACTTCGATCTTTCCTAGTTGTTTTTCCCAATCAGCGTCCGCAGCAGCCACATAGCGGTCGAAATCCCAGTGCGGTGCTTCCTGTTCCATGTTCTGACGGGCATTCTCCATAGAGACGGACGAAAGGGCTACTTTGCACGTCAATGGTTTGCCATTCAGTTGGCCGAAACGGAAACAGCCATGAAGATTCGTACCGTTGATCACGGCTGTGTTTTCATGAACACGCCCGCCGTCTCTCAGCGTAGAAGTAAGGATAGGACTGGAAAACTCCATGTAGAAATAAATCTTGCGCAGTTTCGCCCATCCGGTGATGATACGGTAACCTTCCACTGCATGGTCATTCAGAATGCGGATCTGAGAGTTAATGATCCGGCGTCCCCAACTGCCCTTATCTGCCGAGTGGTCCATATCCAGTATAATCTCCGCATCTTTGCCGGCGGGATATTGATAGCGGTGGATACCGTTTCTCTGAGTAGTGGTAAGCTCTGCATTAATATTCTCATCTTTCAGCATTACCTGATAATAGCCGGGACGGGCCTTCTCTTCGTCATGCGTGAATGCGGAAGAAGTGCGTCCGCTACTGGTCGGCATCAATGTAATGTCGATCAGGTCCGAGGCTCCTGTCCCACTCAGGCGGGTATGGCTGAAACCGAAGATCGTATTCCGGTTATAGTCGTAGCCGGAAGCGTCCCCCCAATTGGGAGCTTCGCTGGTGTCCGGAGAAAGCTGTATCATACCGAACGGCGAGGTCGCCCCCGGGTAATTATTACCCGAAAGTCCCCCATCGATGGCCCCCGTTCCAATAAACGGATTTACATATTTAGTGATTTCCCCTGCCTGCAACGTAGCGAGAGTCAATGAAAATGCACATACACTTAAAAGTAATTTCTTCATGGTTCATGGTGTTTTTATAAGATATGTTTCTTATGTCTATGGCTTTTTATTCTTCTGTTATTTCAATGAGACGGCTGTTGAGCTGCTGTGTTGTGAAAAGATCCAGTCCGACGTTCATTAGATATTCTCCGGAGAAAACCTGGTTGTTACCCTTCAATGAGGAACCGCTACCGGGCATCATATTGATTTCCTTCACACGGTACTTCTTGTCGGCATTCAACCCTTGCAGGCGGACAGGCAGTGTCTTTTCCGCATAGCGCGGATGGATATCGAAGGCGAATACCGCAGCCGTTTTCTTGTCCTTGCCTACAAACATGGAAGAAGTATGGTTGCTTCCGTAAGGAGAAACGAGGCGATACAAATCACCTTCAAGGATGACAGGTTTCAGACGGTTGTAGTTCTTGACTGCCTGATCACAGTAAAGGTGCTCATTCTGATTCATGTCTTCCAGTTTGATGTCGAATCCTAATTTGCACATCATGGCTACATCGGTACGGAACTTGATACTGGTTCCACGATTCCAAGTAGTGACGTGGGCACACAGTGTCTTACTTGGGAAGATCTGCGAATAGCCCCATTGGATAAACAGGCGTTCGATAGGATCGGTATTGTCGCTTGGCCAAAATTCTGTGAAGTACTTCAATGCTTCATAGTCGGAGCGTCCGCCGCCACCGGCACACAGCATCATCGGAAGATCAGGATATTTAGCCTTGATTCTGTCCAGCACCTTGTAAAGTCCGCGCACATAATCAACGTACAAATGAGACTGTTTATCTTTCAGATACACCGAATAGATATTCGTAATCGGGCTGTTGCAGTCCCATTTGAAGAAAGCGATGCCGGGATATTTGGTCATCAGGTTGTCCACCACGCCGAATACATGATCCTGTACTTTCGGATTGCTAAGGTCGAGCACCATCTGGTTGCGGAAGTAGTATTCATCACGGTTAGGCAGATGAATCACCCAGTCCTTATGCTTTTCGTAAAGCTCGCTTTTGGGATTCACCATTTCCGGCTCTATCCATATACCGAACTTGATACCTTTCTTTTGTGCTTCTTCAACAAGACGCCCTACTCCGTTCGGAAGTTTGTCGGCAGTCTCTTCCCAGTCGCCCAACCCCTGATGGTCACTGCTACGAGGATATTTGTTGGCAAACCAACCATCGTCCAGCAGGAACATATCTACGCCCAGCTTGGTAGCCTCATCCATCAAGCCGATCAGTTTATTTTCATCAAAGTCAAAATAGGTAGATTCCCAGTTGTTGAGCAAAGTCATGCGGGTATCATTACCGTTTTTCACCTGATGATTGCGCGCCCAGTCATGGAAGTTACGGCTGGCCTCACCTTTCCCCTGCGTGCTGTAAGTGAAATAGAAGTCCGGAGTACGGAACACTTCTTTGGCGGGCAGGCTGTATTCAGAGTCGTACGGGTTGATACCGCTGATAATGCGCAGTTCGTTTTTATTGTCCACTTCGAAAGTAAAACGGAAGTTACCCGTCCACCCGATAGTTCCTACCAGCACTTCGCCTGCATTCTCCTGCGAAGGATTGTCAAGAGCCAGCTGGAAGAAAGGAGATACAAACATATTGGCACGTGCGCCCAACTTCGTATCGATCACCTTTTTGCCGAAAGCCAGTTCTCTTTCGGTCACGTTGGCTTCGTGTGCCCAGTCACCGGAAAATTCAGTCAGGAAATACTTGCTGCTGTTCAGGTGAAGCATTGATGAAGCATACTTGCAAAGTATCACAGGTTTCTTCTCTTCATGGCTGATTTCAGTAAACGTACGGATAATGTTCTCTTTGCCGTAAGCCACATAATGCAACTTCACGGTCACAGGGTATTTATCATCCTTAAGGGTAATTACGGTTTCGTTGACCCCGTTATCGATGGCATTGCTCGAATGATCTACGTATTTCAGCAGCAATGAAGAGTTATTATCGTTATGACGTATGTGAATAGCCGGTTCAAAGTAGTCCTCCATACCGTGAGTCAGATAAGCTTCAGTCCCTTGTGGCAGATACTGGATATCGGAATCATGGTTAAGCTTTTTGCCCAAGTATTTCTGATACAGACGTCCGTTGTCAGCTACTTGATAGATAAGGCTGGTCCGTTCGGTTTCTATTTTGATCAGAGGCTTGTCGGCAGCCTGCAAAAGAGAAAAAGAACTCAATAGAAAAAAAAGTAAGAATGCTTTTAATTTCATGGTTTACATTGTTATGGTTGATATTTATTCTCTGGTGCGGAACGGGGGTACGGGAAGCCCGCTCTTGCCATATAGATTACAAACAGGATTGTCTGCCCACGCATAGCAAGCCGCCGTCGGTATTTCTATCCGGTCGGATTGCAGAATGACTTCTTTTCCCCGGATGGTAGCCTGTGCCGGAACGTATTTCCCGTCCGGTCCTGCCAGTATAAAGCCTTTCGGAGCCCCTTCTTTGGCTACTACTTCCTGATCGAAAGTAAGAATCAGCGTACGTCCCGAAATGCGGTATCCAAGGAATGCGGGCACTTCGTATGTACCTTTGTTATAGGTCTTCGTCAATGCCGCTTGCGCCAGCCGCTTTCCTACTTCCTGTTTGTTTTTCGGGTGGATATCATAAGCTTCGCCGAGGTCGATGGCACATGCCATACCTGTATTAGGCAGATGCAGCGCATGTGCCTGTGCATCACGGAGAGCCGCCCATTTGGAGTCCGGCTGCACTTCTTCGGGCTTCAGATAATTGGCCAACTGCACAAAGTAGAAAGGAAAATCCTGTTTCCATGCCCTTCTCCAATCTGTAATCATTGATTGGAAAAGTACTCTGTACTGCTCGTCGAATCCTACATTATTTTCTCCCTGATACCAGATAGCACCCTTGATAGGAAAAACAGTAAAAGGATGTATCATTGCATTGTAAAGTACGGTCGGGTAACAGGATGTCGGCCAGCCGGTTCCTTCGGGAGACAATGGTCTGGAAGGTGCATCGGTCATCGATACTCCAGTGTGATAGTTCCAGTTGCCCGCCAAGGAAATCTTCTTGCCGTTCGCTTCCATATACATCTGCTGAGGTTCTCCATGGATACCACCTTCACCTCCATAATCTATGGCACGAATGGTGATAACCCCTTTACCTGCCTTTGCCAAGGTTGCGGGAATCTTATAGGTACGCATCGTATTACATCCCGAAGTTCTTCCTATCTCTTTTCCGTTAAAGTAAGTGACGTCGTCGTCGTCGATCATAGCCAGATGGAAGGAGATTTCCTTGCCGCTCCAGTCAGCAGGTATTTCCACTTCTTTTTGGAACCAGACAGTACCGTCAAAATTCAGTCCGCGAGTTTCCCAGTAGGCGGGCAGTTCCATCGGTTTCCATTCATTCCCTGTCTGAAGAGCTGATATCCATTGGGGAACTCCGTCTTTGAATCCGGGATCCTTGGCATCAAACTGCTGAAGCCACTCGTCCATTTCCCGATGGTAAAGTTCGACAAGTTTCTCTCTTTGGAAGCCTGCACTTTCCATTTCGGCCATCTTTTTCTGGAATCCCATGACTTGCTTCAATGTCTGATGGCTTGTCCACGATTCGGCAGGTGTGCCGCCCCAAGTACAGTCAATTACCCCAACGGGCACATTCAGTTCTTTCCACAACTTACGGGCATAGAAATAAGCAACGGAAGAAAACTCCGGTACAGTAGCGGAACTACATTCCTGCCAGCCGTTCATATTCATTTCTACATTATCCTGCGGAGAGAAAGCGACGGTCTTCTTTACCTGCAACAGACGGATGGAAGGATAATTGGCATCGGCAACCTCCTGTTCGTAATTCATCACTTTTCCCCATCCGGCAACGGGCATTTCCATATTCGACTGACCGGAACATATCCAGACTTCGCCCGATAGGACGTTGTTCAACACTAGTTTCTCACCATCCGAAACAATGATCTGATAAGGTCCTCCGGCAGGCGGAGTCGGGACTTCTATGCTAAAATGACCATCAGCTGACGCTTTAGCCGTATATTTCTCATGATTCCAACTCACCTTCACAATCACTTGTTTACCGGCTTTCGCTTTTCCCGGCAACGTCAGCTGACTGTTTTGCTGAATAACCATATTATCGGTAAAGAATGACGGCAATGTGACCTTCGCTTGCGCAAAGGCTGCCACACATAACGATAAGAGTGTTAATTGATATTTTTTCATTTCTTCGGTTATTTAAATTCAAGTAATTGCACGTCTTTGGAGGGTACGGTCACTTCAAGCTGTCCTGTGGCAAAAGTCTCATTGCCGCTCCACAACTCCTTCACCTGATAGCCGCGTGCCTTGTCCAATCCTATTCTTTCTAACGAAAGCACAGTTGTCTGTTCCTGGTCCGAGTAGTTGAATACCGCACAATGGAAACGACCATCGGGTGTCTTCCTTACAAAGATATGTTCCGACTTCTCTCCGTTTCCTTCCACGGGACGGAACACTTCTCCTGTCGCTACTGCATTCACTGCCGCATTGGTCAGATATTTCTGTGACTTTTCTTTGGCGTCTTTTCCTCCTCCCGCACTGAAATCGTCTCCTGTAATGTAAATACCCGTAATGACACCCGAAGTAATACGGGCACGGTTTTCTCCGTCGGTAGCATCTCTCAGTACAATATGATCGGCATCGTTATATTGATAGATATACTTCTGCCACCAGCCGTATGAAAGAGCGTTCAATGTATATTCGGTATCCTTGATCTGATTCCACGCATCACAGGCTATTCTGCGTGACTGCGCATACTGGGCAGGGAAAACAGGAGAAATGGAGAGATTGATATACATATCTCCAAAATATTGATTGAGCAGTTTCATGCCATAATTATATCCCTGTATACCTGTGGTAATCTCAGGATTATACCATTTGTCCGCTTCCATCGCACCGTGTGTCATGAAGTCCATCTTCACATACTCGAATCCTGCACGGTGGAACAAACCGGAAGTCTTCTTCATCATAGCTTCCACTGCCGGATGCGTTGGATCGACTGCATAAGCGCCGTCCAGTTCCTGCGGCTTTCCGTTGGCATAGAGATAGATATCTTTGTATTTATATTCCGGTGCGGCATCTACCGTCCGTTCCGGATCGCGTGCCCAGTCGGTGAACGGAGTCCAGTAGATACCACCGATCTGTCCGTTCGACTTACACTTTTCTATAAATGATTTCAGTTGTTCCTCATTCATACAGTCCCAACCGGAGTCCAGACCGATATAGACAGTCTGATCAGGGTTTACAAAATGATTATTCTGCAGATTCTCCTTAAAATAATCGGAGACTTCCATCGCTTTCTCATAAGTCAGATTGAATTGTAATGCCCCCCAGCTGTTCCAACCAAATGGAACAGCTTTCTCCCATGCTTTGGGAGGGGCAATTACAGCGTTGGCTTTTGCATACGCTTCAAGTCCATCGCACCAATCTTCAAAGAAACCCAAAAAGACTTTAGGGGATTTAATCTTTTTACCTGCTAATGCACCGTGAGCCTTTACGTCACGAGTCTGCTCATCTGCTATGCCCCCATAACATACCAGCGAACCAATGTTATCACGATCCCCCTTACCTATTGAAATACCTGTTTTCCAGTTATCATGTTCTACGGAGCCGATCACCAGACCGTTCCGGCTTTCATTATTGAATATGGCTGTCACTTCATAACTCACCAATGTATCGAAACCAAGCGGGTGAGACTGATATCTGATCCATTTGTCATTGTCGAACGGAACAAAAAGAGCACGGTTATCACCTGCCTGCAAGAATCCGGATATAGAATCGACATTAACAGGAGCCATTCTGCCGGAACGGATTTCCTCTTTCGCTTCGACCGTAAAATCGGTTAGTATATATTCCTTACCCGGATAAAGATAGAAATACTGAGTCAGCTTCGGAAGCTCCTTATCCGTATACTCCACCTTATATATATGTCCTTTCCCGAAAGAATCGGAAACTTTGCCCGTACTGATTTTATGGCGGGCATAGTCACTTGTCTTGATCTCCTTCCCTTCCCATTGATAGGAAGCATACATTCCGTTACAAATATTTTTTGACTTATAAGTGAGTGCTATTCCCCCTTGCTGATCATCGTAAGTTATATTCCATACATCGGTAGAGAAAATCTTGTCTCCACTGGCACAGTTGGAAATGAAAAGAAACAGAAGAAGCATCAGGGATACTCCCGACATTTTTTTTAGTAGTAGCTTTTGGTTTTTCATATGGTACAATGTTCTTATGTAAAAAAATAAAGCATACCCGAATAAGAAACCTTTTTCTCTTATTGAGGTATGCCACAAAGGTAAGGATTGGCATCTCCTTTACTATATACAAACGATTCAAAAAATGATAAAAATACGGCAAATAAGCTACAATGCGGGCTAAGAGAGGTATTTTATCTATTTTGTGCCCTCTCCTGCCTCGACATTCTTTATCTCCTGCGTGATAATGATCTGCTTGCCGGATTGATATTGTTTCTCAAAATCTTTAGGTGTCATGCCGAATTGTTTCAGGAATAACTTGCTGAAATAAGACGGCGAATTGATGCCGACCATATAGCAGATATCTCCGATCCGGTATTTACCTTCCTGAATAAACTCGGCTGCCTTCTTCAGCTTGATCAACCGGATAAAATCGAGCGGAGACAAGTTGAACAGTGTCTTGATTTTCCTTAACAAACTGGAACGGCTCATGCAGAGTATATCCGCCATCCGTTCTACACCGAAATTATCATCGGTTATGTTATCTTCAATGACCTTGATCACTTTATTCATAAATTCCTCGTCCGCCTTGTTCATCTGCATATTGTTGACAGAGAAAAAGGGGCGTTTCGCAAAGGCTTCTCTTTCCCTGCGCCTGTTGTCAAGCAAGGACAGGACTTGTTCTTTCAGATAATTGAAAGAGAAAGGTTTCTCAACGTATGCTTCCGCACCATATTTCAGACCGTTGATTTTGCTGTCGATGTCATTCTTGGCTGTCAGGAAGATAATAGGAATATGAGAAAGCTCCATATCCGATTTTACTTCCTTGCAGAGTTGGTATCCGTCCATTACAGGCATCATGATATCACTGATGATCAAGTCGATATGGCCGCTTCTCAATATTTCCAGTGCTTCTATCCCGTTCATCGCTGTCTCTACGGTGAAGTTTTCCTGCAAGCGTTCGAGAATAAAGGTCAGCATACTTTCGTTGTCTTCTACCAACAGAAGGGTATATCCATACATATCAGCCGTGACGGGCGTATGTTCGTCCAGCTCGACAATGTCTTTCTGTATGGCTTTGTTGTTCTCCTGTTTAATGCCCTCCATATTCAAAGGAATGGTCAGTACAAACATATTGTTTTCCTGACGGGTATCCAGATAGATCGTGCCTTTGTGCAGGGATGCCAGCGAACGTGCCAGAGACAAGCCGATGCCTACTCCATTACGGGGCTTCTCCTTTCTGTCCACCTGATAGAACGGTTCGAATATATATTGGCTGACTTCCGCCGGAATCTTGTTTCCGTCACTGGTAACACGAATCGTAAAGCTGTCTTCTCCCTTTTCCAGTTCTACCAGTACATTCTGGCTGGCGTACTTCAGCGCATTATTGAGCAGGTTGCTCAGTATCTTGGTGATTGCTTCTTTATCTACAGCTGCCCACACCTGTTCATCTGTCGATTTTAACTGCAATTCTTTCCGGTTCAGGCTGAACGTCACTTCAAAGCGTGCCACGATTCCGGCAAGAAGTTCGGTAATGTCCACGCTCTCAAATTTCAGGGTCAGCTTGTTGGCACCGATCTTCTGGAAGTCCAGCAGTTGTCCGGTAAGTTCCAGCAGGCGTTTGGTGTTCTGGACCATCACACTGATATACTTCTTCATCTTGGGCTCCTGTATCTCCATTTCCTCAATGGCTTCGAGAGGACCGTTGATCAGTGTCAAAGGGGTACGCACTTCGTGCGCTATCTCTGTGAAGAAGTCTACTTTGGATTCGTACAGTTCCTTCTCTTTTTCGATCTCGAACAGTTTTTGCCGTTCTTCCAGTTGTTTCTCCTTGCGGCGTTTGTACCATAAGATGGTGCCAACCACGATCAGGATAATGCATACGGTATATACAATGTAAGCGATGATAGACTGCCACCACGGAGGAAGAATGATAATAGACAGAGAACGTGTGGACGACTCGGACTTACTGCCGTGAGTAGCCTGCACACGGAAGGTGTATTTTCCCGGCGGAAGTTTGGCATACGAGATGTTCTGGTTGCTGGCAGCCCGTACCCAATCCCTGTCAAGCGGTTCCATACGATAATAGTATTGGTTGGACTCGGCAGTAGAGTAACTGAGCAAGGCCACGTCAAAACTGATATTGGCCTGATCATAAGGCAGGACGATTTCATCCGTATGTACGATACATTGTTTCAGAGGTGATTCAGGAGTATGCACTGTCACCTCCTTATTATATATACTAAACTTGGAAATGTAGACAGGCGGAAGTGGCCTTTCCTCCTCCTGAACAGCAGGATCGAAAGCGATCAGTCCGTCCACCCCGCCGAAGTAAAACCTTCCATCCTGAGCTTTCAATGCCGATTGATAATTGAACTGATTACCCAGCAATCCGTCCTTATTGGTAAAGACACGCACATCTCCACTCTCGGGATTGAACTTGACCAATCCTTTATTGGTGCCAAACCACAGATTTCCGGCATCATCTTCCAATATATTGTAAGCTACATCGTCCGGCAGCCCGTCTTCGATGCTGAAAGTGGTAAAGTTGTCCTGCGCTTCATTATATCTGCATATACCGCCACGGTCGGTAGAGAACCATATATTCCCTTTACTGTCCTGCATGATGGAGCTGACGGAGTTGGAGCTTTTCTTTTCATTAAAATAATAGTTATGATACGTACCGGTTTCGGGATTGCATTTCCAAATACCGTTTCCCATCGTGGCAATCCAGATCAGACCATCCTTATCCTCCATGATATCGTAAATCCAGCAATACCCTACTTCATTTATCTTATGATATTTCTTTTCGTTGGGTTGCGACATATACAGCCCCCATCCCGGACCTATCCATCTGCGCCCTTTGCTATCTATCAGGAAACTATATACACTACCTTCCTCAATGCCCAACTCCGCATCACTGACATACCGCAGATGTTCACCGGGCAGACTGATATCGTTCATCCCCTGTTTAAGCAATCCCACATAGACATGATCATTGTAATGTCTGACACATAATGTAATCAGACGACCGGGAACATGATCGTGTATCTGATGCACTTCACCCGTTTTAGGGTCCAGTACATTGACACCGTTATCTTCCGTCCCTATCCAAATACATCCGTAGTTATCTTCCGCCAGTCCTCTGATTCGTTTGGTATTCAACGAATGTGAGTCACTTCCCGGTACATATTTATCAAAGGTCAGCTCACGCTTGGGCAGGTAATTGGCACCGCCGAACATCGTACCGATCCAGATTCCTCCTTCATGATCTCTGTAGATAGAATAAATACTGTTATCGGAGAGGCTGAACGAACGCATCAAGTCCTCCTTGAGATGAGTCACCTTATTCTTCTTCTCGTTAATGATAAAAACACCATGAAGCGAACCTACCCAGATTTCATCTTCAAAACACATCACATCCCGCAGGAATGTCTTCTTCTCACCAAGGAAAGGAATGTCACTTAATTCGTTGGTGACGGTATTGTATTTTATCAGATCTCCTTCGTGTATGGCAAGGATAGCATTTTCACCCTGAAAGCAAATACTTATAATTGTCTTATCTGCCAGCGAACGTCCGGTCCGGTCGGTCAGATATTGCTCAAACTTATCTTCCTTGGGATTATACTTGAATAGCCCGACACCCGAAGTACCTATCCATACCTCACCTTTTTCATTCACACAGATACATTCGGGATTATTATTTTTGAGATTATCCTTATTCGTGAGAGAGTAAAAACTTAACTTTTCGTCCTTATAACGGAAGATTCCCTGATCGGGAATCAGTATCCATATATTATCCAACGAGTCGGACAGTATCTCCGCCACCCAGTTATCGACGGTTATTCCTTCCCGTGTAGACAAACTGAAATGAGTAAAAACATCAATCCTTGGATCATAGATATAAACGCCCCTGTCCGTTCCTACCCATAGGTTTCGTTTGTTATCTTCAAAAAGGGCGGCAATATTATGATTACCCACTCCCGCTACCAGATCATCACAGTTGAACTGAAGGATGGAAGTTCCGTCATAGCGGTTGAGTCCGTTTTTAGTTCCGAACCACATAAATCCATAACTATCCTGCAAGATTGCTTTCACATTACTGGCCGACAATCCATTTTCTCCATTGACATGAGTGAAATAGAAATCGGAACGATCCTGTGCACGAACGACACAGATGGAGAGTAACAGCAGACAATTCAGGAGGAACAATCGCATCAGGTGTTTCTTCATATACATAGAACTATTATAATTTGCTATGCGGGCAAATATACACAAAAAAATGGTACGCAGAAAGCAGTTGACGCATTTGTTTCAGTAATAGGCGCATTTGTTCATTTTTAAATTGACCTTCCCGGATACCTTTGCAGCATCATTGAATAATTAATTTGTAACATGAGAAACATAACGAGATCACTTGGCCTGATTATCGGGGCCACACTTCTGTTCAGTAGTTGCTTGCCGTCAGAAGCAACCACAGATAATATGAAATTATGGTATGACAAACCTGCTGACGAATGGATGAAATCTCTGCCTTTGGGGAATGGTCGTCTCGGAGCAATGGTATATGGTGGCGTGGAAACGGAAACCATCGGCCTGAACGAATCGACCATGTGGTCGGGGGAGTATGATGAACATCAACAGCGTCCGCTGGGAAGAGAAAAACTCGACGAGATACGGAAACTGTTCTTTGAGGGCAATCTTGCCGAAGGCAACCACATCGCCGGAAACACGATGGCCGGAAGTCCGCATTCCGCCGGAACACATCTTCCTATCGGTGACCTGAAACTGAATTTCACTTATCCCGAAGGAGAATTGTCCGACTATCACCACGAACTGGATTTATCTACTGCTGTCAATACCGTCACTTATAAAATAGGTGACACAGAATATACCCGTCAGTCTATCGCTTCCAATCCGGATGACGTAATTGCCATGTATATCACAGCCAGCCGTCCGGAAGCCATCACGATGGAACTAGAACTGAATTTGCTCAGAAATGCCGAAGTCATAGCCTCCGGGAACCAACTGATCTATACCGGTAACGCCGAGTTTGAAAAACATGGCAGAGGAGGAGTATTATTTGAAGGACGCATCGCTGTAGAAATAAAAGGAGGAACTATCAAAGCCGACGGAAAGAAACTCCTCATCGACAAGGCAACGGAAGTAACCTTACTGTCTGACATACGTACCAATTATAAGAATACAACATTCGCAGGATACGACTACAAGCAGAAATGCAAGGAAACAATCGAAGCAGCCGCTAAGAAAAGCTTCAAAACGCTGAGAAATACACATGTAGAAGACTATGCTCCGCTTTTCTCCCGGGTAGCCCTCTCATTTGGAGACAATGGCAAATTGAACCATCTGCCGAATGACCAGCGCTGGGCACGAGTGAAAGCGGGAGAATCTGATCCGGGACTGGATGCCTTATTCTTCCAGTACGCCCGTTATCTGCTGATTGCTTCTTCGCGTCCCAACTCTCCGCTGCCTGTAGCCCTGCAAGGATTCTTCAATGACAACCTGGCTTGCCACATGGGTTGGACTAATGATTATCACCTGGATATCAATACGGAACAAAACTACTGGATCGCCAATGTGGGTAACCTGCCCGAGTGTCATCTCCCGCTTTTCGACTATATCAAAGACTTGTCTGTGCATGGTTCAAAAATAGCTCAGGACTTATACGGCTGCAAAGGATGGACTGCCCACACCACATCGAATCCGTGGGGATACGCAGCCGTATCGGGCAGCATCCTCTGGGGATTGTTCCCGACTGCCTCCTCATGGCTCACTTCTCATGTATGGACTCAATATGAATACACCCAGGATAAAAAGTTCCTGAAAGAAACCGCTTATCCTTTATTAAAGAGCAATGCCGAATTCCTGCTGGATTATATGGTCATTGATCCACGAAACAATTATCTTGTGACAGGTCCCAGCATCTCACCGGAGAACAGTTTCCGCTATCAGGGACAAGAGTTTTGCGCATCTATGATGCCGACTTGCGACCGTGTACTGGCTTACGAGATATTCTCGGCATGCCTGCAATCTACGGAAATATTAAATGTCGATGCCTCATTTGCCGACAGCCTCCGCACCGCCATCAGCAAACTCCCTCCTTTCCGTATCAGCGCAAACGGAGGAGTACAGGAATGGTTTGAAGATTACGAAGAAGCACATCCCAATCACCGTCACACCACACACTTGTTATCTCTCTATCCTTATTCGCAGATTACGTTAAATAAAACACCCGAACTGGCAAAAGCTGCCTATACCACCATCGAAAGACGCCTGGCTGCCAAAGACTGGGAAGATACGGAGTGGAGCCGCGCCAATATGATTTGTTTCTATGCCCGCCTGAAAGAACCAAAGAAGGCATACGACAGCGTGAAGCAACTATTAGGCCCCCTGTCCCGCGAAAATATGTTCACTGTTTCTCCTGCCGGAATTGCCGGAGCCAACGATGATATCTTCGCTTTCGACGGAAACACGGCCGGAGCCGCAGGTATCGCAGAAATGCTGCTGCAAAGCTACGACAACCGAATTGAACTGCTCCCCTGCCTGCCGGAAGAATGGAAAGACGGAAGTTTCAGAGGACTTTGCGCCCGTGGCGGAATTGAACTGGATGCAAGCTGGAAAAATGCCCGGATAGAAAATACCGAATTAAGAGCATCCGTCCCGGCTGAATTCTCTTTCCGCATCACAAATGCGAGCACATATAACTGGAAAATGAACAAGAAAGCATTTACACCGGAAATAAATGCGGACGGTTCGGTACAGATCAGTATGAATGCGGGGGATAAACTCACCGTTTCGCTGTAAAAAGTATGCTTGACCAATTAGTTTATAGTATCAGATTCATCTGTTCATTGTATCAGACTAAATGGAACAAAGCTGTGTCTTGCTTGTGCCAAGCCTTTGGCACAGTTGTGCCACCCTATTGGCACGGTGATGCCAAGCGCTTGGCACGGTTGTGCCAATAAGGTGGCACAAGCAAGATCATACTATAAACTAATTTCAATAGCCTGTAAGCGACTCTTTCCAAAGAGGTCTTTCAGCAGACAACAGCGCAAAATAGAAATAGTATTGGTTAAAACCCGCAGAACCCATGAAATAACGGATATTGTAGCCTATTTTGGCGCATTCAGACTAAAGTTTGCAGCATTCGTACTTAGATTTAAGCGAGCTTTATCGTACGTTTGCAACACCAGATAATTAAAAAAAGAATAAATTAACCTTAAAAATTTAGGAGGAATTTACTATGAGTAAATATGTAAGTAAATTATCGAAAGTGTGTATATCGCTATTTGCAGTTATTTGCATAATAGGATGTAGCACTAAAGAAATCAATCACAATTATGAGAACATGGTTTACGTCAATCAGACTTCACTGGACCTGTTCTTCGGAGATACGGAACAACTGACCGCAAGCCCCACCGAAAGTACATTTGAATGGATTAGTGAAGACCCATCTGTCGCCACAGTAACCAATGACGGACTGGTAACCGCTACAGGAGTCGGTAACACACAAATCATCATTACACAGGGAGAATGGAGCAAAACAATCGATGTAGCCGTAAGCCTTCCCACCTCTAAAGAAGTACTGGCACGCGCAGGAAATAAACGTGTTTTAATAGAAGTGACTATCGACAACGAAAAAGTCCAGAAGATGAACGTCGTATGCAATAACAACGCCAGTTCCATCGAAGAGGATGTAAACTACAAAAGCGGCGTATTCAAATTCTATTATGACGATCTGGAAGAGAATAAGAAGTACGACTTCACAGTGACTTGTGTAGACCGTTATGGAAACCAAGCAAATCCGATCAACGTTTCTGCCAATGTATATGGTGAGTCATTCCAATCTACACTGAGCAATCGTACCGTAGAAGTAGCTACCCGCTTTGGTAACGGACTGGTAGTGAAATGGAAAGATAAACCGGGAAGCTGTGTACTGAACTACAAAAATGAAGCAGGAGAAGATGTCACCAAATATATTCTTAGCAGTGAAACAAACTCCTATTTATTAGACTTTGGCTCCGACCTCTCTTATGCAACTTATGCAGTTCCCGAAAGTAACGCCGCAGATACATTCTATGTAGCCCCTGTCGTTCTAGACAATTATGAAGACTTGCGTTCCATACTTTCCGCTTCTGAAACCCGCGAGATTTCCGTTTTCAATTTCGACCTGGGAGGTGAAGGCATCGGCTATCATGACAACAGCGATAATAATGAAGCAGGTTACAACTACCGTTCGGAAAAAGGTGACGACAATAGTCCCGGCGTGGATTTGGAATCCGGCATGAACATCGGATACACCGGAGCCGGTGAATGGCAAATGTTCACCCTTGATGTGCAGGATGAAGGTACATACGCGTTCGACCTCTTCCGTTCTGTCAATAATAACGGCGGTACATACTATTCGCTGGAAGTAGACGGTGTGGCAACGAATTCTATTCACATGGAAAATGACAACGAATGGAGCGCCTTCAAATGGCAACATAGTACTTATCCTGAAAATCAACCCAAGCTTCACTTCACGAAAGGAAAACACACTGTAAAACTTGTCGTTGGTGAGGGAGGTAACTTCAACTATAAATTTATACGTTTCACATACGAACAATGAAAGAATAAAAACACATTTGTAACATCATAATTATGAAAAACAATTTAATACATCGAATCCTTTTTTTATTTTGCATAGGGGGATGTGCATTGACAATCATTCTCACGGCCTCATGTGAAAGTAAATCAACAGCTCAGACGTACAATCCGAACGAGCCTGTGACAGTTACCAATTTTTATCCGGATTCAGGTGGTGTCGCCACGCAGGTGATTCTGAACGGAAGTAATTTTGGAACGGACCTAAGTAATATTCAAGTTTACTTCAATAAGAAAGAAGCGGCCGTTGTCGGTTCCTTAGGAAATAAGCTTTATGTAATTACTCCCCGCCGCCCAGGAGACGGTATGCCAGAGGATGACGATCCGGAACATGATCAGGTAGAAATTACCGTTAAAGTAGGCGAACAATTAGCTACATACGAAAAGAAATTCGATTATCACATTCAAACGGTAGTTACCACCATGTGTGGACGCCCTGGTACCAGCGATGTCAAAGTAGGTACATTAGGTGAAACAGAATTTCCTGAAATGGGCTTCCTGGCCATTGATGCCGAAGATAATCTTTTTGCATGTCCACGCCAATTCTGGCAACCTAATAAGCTGATATTAATCAATGAAAAAGAAAATATATCATCTATCATCATCGATAATGCAGGAGATTACCCCTTAAACCAACCATGTATAATAGACAACGGCCAGGGATTGGTAATTCCAACCGATGGTAATAATACTTATTGGTCCGTCAATTCCGTAGACTTCTGGACACCTCGAAGAAGAGATTATTTAGCTGCTGAAGGAGAAGACGCAAGTAAAGTTGCAACTCAATATAAACACTCTTTCGCTTATTGTGAATTAGACAACCATTTTTACTGCCGCAGAAAGGATGGTAACTTCTTCCTGAAAATCGATTCAAAAACAGGAAATACCTGGGTAATAGAAGTAGGAAACAACGATTTGCTGGCTACCTCCGACTGTTACATGACTTTCAGCCGGAAAGATCCGAAAAAGCTCTATATGGCATTCACTAACCAGCATTGTATCGGAGTGTTTGAAGATATCACCGACCCTGCCCGTGAAGGAAATTTCAAAATATATGCCGGAGATAAAGGACGTGGAGGACACGCTGACGGACTTGGAACAGAAGCGCAATTCAACAGTCCCCGTCAATTAGTATTAGATGAAGAAGACAATCTATATATTGCCGACTCAGGTAATCACTGCATTCGCAAAGTAACTCCTGAAGGGATAGTCAGCACCGTTATCGGTAATCCTAACAAGTCCGGATATAAAGACGGAACACCGGAAGTTGCACTTTTCACCGAACCGTGGGGACTTGCCATTGATAGTGAAGGGGTCATCTACATTGGTGATAAAGATAATCATTGCATCCGCAAATTATCTATTGAATAATACAGTAGATCATTATTAACAATAACAATATGAAACATTTATATATTATAGTTGCCTTTTTGCTCTGTTGCGTATATGCGAAAGCACAGGAACAAGCAAAAAAAGAAAATACGGTCACTGTTTCGGGTACTGTATTAGATGAGTTCAATTCTCCTATTCCGGGAGCAAATGTCTTCTTGAAAGACCGTCCGGGTGTAGGTACTGTTACCAATATGGATGGTAAATATACAATCAAAGGTGCGCAAAGAGGAGATATTATCACCTTTTCATTCCTCGGTTATGAGAAACAGGAAGTGAGAATTGACGCCAGACTAGACCTGAAAAACGCACAGGTTAAATTGCAACCCTCCAGCAATACACTGGAAGAGACAGTAGTTGTCGGATTGGGTTCACAACGAAAAGTCAGCGTAGTAGGTGCTGTGACGAATGTCGACATTAAAGATTTGCAGACTCCTGCCACTTCTCTTCCTAATATGTTGGGTGGACGTGTACCGGGTATTATCTCTTTGCAAAACAGTGGTGAACCCGGAAAGAATATCTCAGAATTCTGGATACGTGGTATCGGAACTTTCGGTGCCAATCAAGGTGCACTCGTGCTGATTGACGGATTGGAAGGCAGTTTAAGCCAAATTGATCCGGCAGATATCGAAAGTTTCTCTGTGTTGAAAGATGCTTCCGCCACAGCCGTTTACGGTACACGCGGTGCCAATGGTGTCGTACTGGTTACTACCAAACGCGGTGAGGTGGATAAACTGAAAATTACAGGGCGTGTCAACATGACCATTTCTCACTTACAGAATATGCCCGAATATCTGGGTGCTTATGACTATGCATTACTGGCTAACGAAGCAAAACTGGCTCGCGGTGAAGAAACACTCTATTCACCGATGGCTCTTGACCTGATTAAGTATCAACTGGATCCGGACCTGTATCCAAATGTAAACTGGCGTGATGAAATTCTAAACAAAAACTCTTTGCAACAGACCTACTATATGAGTGCCCGTGGTGGTGGTAGCGTAGCCCGTTACTTCTTCAGCGTGGGTATGTCTAACGAAGCAGCTGCCTATAAACAAGAGAAAACATCCAAATACAGCACTGATGTAGCTTACCGTACTTACAACTATCGTAGCAACATTGATGTAAACTTGACCAAAACAACTACAGCTTATTTGGGTACGGAAGGTTATCTTTCCGAAAAGACCGAACCGGGAAATGTTTCAACCGATGACCTTTGGAGAGCTCAACGAACATTGACTCCGTTGACTATTCCATTGCAATACTCCACAGGAGAATTGCCGGCATGGGGAGCAGACAACCAATATTCTCCCTATGTCATGCTGAATCACACCGGAAAAGCGAAATGGCGCAGATTCACAAACAAAGTGACACTGGCTGTCACTCAAGATCTTCCCTTTATTACCAAGGGGCTGAAACTAAGAGCACAAATTGCCTATGATACGGAAAGTTATCTCAAAGAAGTTCGTAAAGTCCTGCCTGAAATGCATTATGCCAGCGGACGTACAGTAGATGGTACACTGATTATGAGAAAAGTGGTAAATGCGGAGACAGCTTCTTATAGCAATGAAGAATCACAATGGCATAAGTTGCACTTTGAATCTACCCTCACCTATGACCGTGCATTCGGTGATCATCGCGTTGGCGGTTTAGTTTATTACTATATGAGTAGCTACCAAAATTCTTATGATGCTACATCCAGTATCAATGCAATCCCCAAACGTTATCAAGGTTTATCCGGCCGTTTGACTTACGGCTTCCGTGATACGTATTTATTAGACTTGAATTTCGGTTACAACGGTTCTGAAAACTTCCAAAAAGGGCGCCGTTTCGGTTTCTTTCCTTCTATCGCTGTTGGCTGGATACCAACTAACTACAAATTCATACAAGAAAAATTACCTTGGCTGAACTTTTTGAAAATCAGAGGATCATGGGGAACAGTAGGTAACGACCGCATCACCAATAAGCGCTTCCCCTATCTGACTATAATGAACGAAAATGCCGACAGAGGATGGAATGGAAGTAGCGGCGTATCTGAAAAATCAGTAGGTGCCGATAATCTGCAATGGGAAAGAGCCACCAAGATAGACTTAGGTATTGAAGGAAAACTATTCGGTGACCGTGTAGACTTTACAGTTGACTTCTTCCGCGATACCCGAAACGATATCTTCCAACAACGTACCATGGTACCCGATTACATTGGACTAGCCGAACAACCTTTCGGTAACGTAGGCAGCATGGTCAGTTACGGATCGGACGGAAATATCTCATTTACACAAAACATCGGCAAAGACATCTCATTCACTCTCCGTGGAAACTTTACTTATACAGCCAACATGGTGAAAACATGGGAAGAAACTCTGCAGAAGTATGCTTATAAAGAAAGAGCCGACAAACCGTACAACTATTATAGCGGTTACATTGCACTAGGATTATTCCGTGATGAGGACGATGTGAAATTCAGTCCTGACCAAAGTGGAATTGCCGGGCGTAAATTACTTCCGGGAGACATTAAGTACAAAGATGTGAATGGTGACGGAGCAATCACTTCCGAAGACCAGGTACCTCTTTCATACAATGCGAATTACCCACGTCTGATGTACGGTTTCGGTGGTGAATTCCGTTGGAAGAAAATAACATTGGGAGTATTATTCAAAGGAACAGGTAATGTAGACAACTATTGTGTTGACTGGTGGAAAAGTGGTTCCGGATTTCTTCCATTTGCTACCGGTGAAACAGGCAATACCTTGGCCGTTGCAGCCATTCAGGCTAATCGTTGGACACCACGTGAAATTTCCGGCGACGCTTCTACCGAAAATCCGAATGCTATGTTCCCACGACTTTCTTTCGGAAACGATGGTAATAGCGTGCAAGCCTCTACATTCTGGAAAACCAATGCCCGCTATCTTCGCCTGCAGGAAATCAACTTGAATTATAACCTAAGTGCCGGCAAGATTTTAAAAACCCTGGGTGTTTCATCGCTCGATCTTCAATTCGTAGCTTCCAACATCTGTGTATGGAGCCCATTTAAACATTGGGATCCGGAACAAGCTGCTTATAACGGAACAGCATACCCCATCCCGGCACGCTACGCTTTCCAAATGTACATTAACTTCTAAAAAACATGAATCGTATGAAAACGAGAATAAATCATATTATACCTAAGAGCTTGCTCTTCGCGTTTATTGCCCTGCTAAGTTCTTGCAATTACCTGGATGTGGATGAATATTTTGACGATACACTTAAGTTTGATTCCGTATTTACGCAAAAGCGCTACTTTGAAGCTTATCTGTGGGGAGCTGCAGGACAGTTGCCTAACGAGAGTCAAATTTTCGGACACGAATATGCTCCGGGTATTACTGCTGGTGATGATATTTTTACAGTAATGAATCCAGATATCTTCCGAGGACTGGCTTTTACTTTAGGCTATGTTACTCCCGAAAACCTGAGAGGTATGAATATTTGGAGCAATATGTATAAAGTGATCCGTAAAGCTAATCTGATGTTGTCCCGTATGGATGAATGTCAGGATATGACATCACTCGACCGTCGTAATTACACGGGCTACATCCACTTCTTGCGTGGTTATGCCTATTATCATATTCTGATGAATTGCGGTCCTGCCATCTTGGTAGGCGATGAAGTGTTCGAAAGTAATCTGGAAGGTCTCGCTTATAACACTTACCGTGCTACTTATGATGAAACTGTAGACTACATCTGCCAGGAATTAGAAACAGCGGCTGCCTACTTACCGATAAAAGCTTCCATCGCACAGTTTGAACGTCCTACTAAAGGAGCTGCCTATGCTCTGATAGCTCGGGTTCGTCTACACGCTGCCTCACCTCTTTTCAACGGAACCCCCACTACACGTCTCTATTTCGGTAACTGGAAACGTAAACATGATAACGCCTACTACGTCAGCCTAACTCCCAACGAAGAAAAATGGGCATTAGCCGCTGCCGCTTGTAAACGTGTGATAGACATGGATATGTATGAACTGTTCACGGTTAATAAAGACCAAAACACTCCTGCCTTACCTGACGGTGTTCCTACCGAAAACTTTCCTAACGGAGCTGGAGATATCGACCCGTTCAAATCTTATTCTTACATGTTCACAGGTGACGAACCGTTTAAGAACAATAACGAAATCATTTGGGGACGCATCTCCAACGAAGTAAGAAACTATACTCAACAATCGTTCCCACAATATATGGGTGGATACAACGGTATGGGATTGACACAAAAGATGATTGATGCTTACCGTATGCAAGATGGAAAAACCATCGAAGAAGCCATGGCAGTGGGAGAATATAAAGAAGGTCCCAACGACTTTACCTCCGGACCGCTTGACTTTTCCGACTATCACCTGAACAGTAACATCTGGCAAATGTATGCCAACCGTGAAATGCGCTTTTATGCTTGTGTAGGCTTCAACGGGTGTTATTGGCCTGCTTCATCAAGCACGGAAGGAGCTTACCGCCTCCAGACCGTTAAATATTGCATGGATGGCAATGCTGGCAAATATGCCGGTACAGTAGGTAGCGACAACTATACTCCCACAGGCTATGTGATTAAGAAATTCATTTCTTCTTACGACTCCTGGCGTGGTAACGGCAGCGAACGTTATGAAAAGGGATTCCCTATTATCCGTTACGCAGAAATTCTGTTGTCGTATGCTGAAGCACTGAATGAGCTGACCAGTCCTCATACAGTTGTCATGCCTACAGGAGAAACATATACCTTGTCACGCAATGAAGACGAAATAGCCAAAGCATTTAATCAAGTACGTTATCGCGCCGGATTGCCAGGATTAACTCAGGCTCAACTGTCAAACCGTACAGAAACATTTGAGCAAATCAAACGCGAACGCATGGTGGAATTTTTAGGTGAAGGACGCCGGTTCTATGACGTACGCCGCTGGGGTATTTATGAAAGCGTAGATTCAGAACCTATCATGGGACTGAATATTGCAGCCAACGAACTAGGTGGATTTTACCAACGTACTGTAGTGGATGAAAAAATGTACCGTGACCGCGTAGTGCACAGAAAACTTTTATTCTTACCCATTAACAAGGATGAATTAAGAAAAGTACCCTTGTTGGATCAGAATCCGGGATATAGTTACTAATTTTAATCATCAGAAAAACAGAAAATCGAATGAAAACAATAATAAAAAAGGCCGGTTATTTCTTAGTACTGCTTAGCCTGGCAGCCTGCGAGTCTTTTGACTTTAATCAAGAAATGGGACAAAAGACGATTTGTATTATCAGTGATAACGATTTGGTATATACTGGTATGCACGATCTCAACCAAACAGAAAGTACGGGATACATTTCTATCAATTGTGGAGGTTCACGCTATATCGACAAAGATGTAGACGTAACGTTAGAATACGCACCGGATGCATTGTCACAGTACAATAAAATAAAGTACGATATTGACGAGTCGAAATATGCCAAAATGCTTTCTCCCGAATATTATTCCATTTCCCATTTGGGAGTAACTCTAAAAGCCAGCAGTCCGGATACATACAATGTAATGCCTATCCAAGTGAAACCTGAGGGATTATCACCCGACTCTGTTTATTTCATTCCATTGCGTATCAAGAGCGTTTCCGCTTACTCTGTCAATCCGGACAAGAACCAAGTGCTTTACCAGATACAAATGAAGAATCTCTATGCCCGCACCGATGAAGCGACTATTTACAATGCTTCCGGAAAACTACAGAAGGAAGGCGAATCCGAACGCGAAGCAGCTGCTTCACAAACATTTCACCCGCTTACGAAAAATTCATTCCGTATTTTCGCCGGTATCAAAGGGTACGAAAAGAATGAAGAAACCATCAAAAAGAATGCTATTATCGTCATAGTAAATGAAGACAATAATCTGACGATGAAACCATATAACGAAGATTACATTGAAATAGCTTCCATTGACCCTGAAAAGCCTAATTACTATGGTAATTATGAACTGTCCGACGTTTACGGCGGAAAAAAACGCCAACGTTTTAACTTCAAGTACAAATACCGTTTCAAAGGCGACTCAAAATGGGAAACTGTTGATATGCGATCTTTGCGTAATGTCACGCTGGATTTAATTGATAAATAATCAATATTTAAATAACATAGAATGAAGAAACTAATTTTACTTTTAATTTTCATGCAGTTAGGGGTGGTGTCAATGGCACAGGATTTATATAAAAATATGAATGCCCCCATACACGAAAGAATACAGGATCTCTTGTCGAAACTGACAATAGAAGAAAAGATTTCTCTGTTACGTGCCACTTCCCCAGGAATTGAACGGATGGGTATTGATAAATATTATATGGGAAATGAAGCATTACATGGAATCATCCGTCCGGGAAAATTTACTGTTTTCCCACAGGCGATCGGACTTGCCAGTATGTGGAATCCTGAATTGCATCATATTATCGCCAGCGTTATTTCGGATGAAGCCCGTGCCCGCTGGAATGAACTGGAACGGGGAAAGAAACAGAAAGACCAGTTCAGTGACCTATTGACGTTCTGGTCACCGACTGTAAATATGGCCCGCGACCCTCGTTGGGGACGTACGCCGGAAACGTATGGAGAAGATCCTTTCTTATCCGGAGTATTAGGTACTGCTTTTGTAAAAGGATTACAAGGAGATCATCCTCGTTATCTGAAATCTGTATCTACTCCCAAACATTTTGCCGCCAACAACGAAGAACATAATCGTTTTTATTGTGATGCTGCTATCACTGAAACAGACATGAGAGAATACTATCTCCCTGCATTTGAGAAATGTATTCGCGAAGGAAAAGCAGAATCCATCATGACGGCTTACAATGCCATCAACGGTGTGCCATGTACTGCAAATAACTGGTTGCTGAATAAAGTATTAAAACAAGACTGGGGTTTTAACGGATATATCGTATCCGATTGTGGTGCTCCCGGATTGTTAATGACCGACCATCGTTATGTGAAAACTCCGGAAGCGGCTGCCATGATAGCTATCAAAGCCGGATTGGACGTAGAATGCGGAGACTATGTTTTTGCAGACCCGCTATTAAGCGCATACAAGCAATATATGGTCAGCACTGCCGAAATAGACAGTGCCGCTTACCATGTACTACGTGCACGGATGCGTTTAGGTATGTTTGATGATCCTGAAAAGAATCCGTACAATCATCTGTCTCCTGAAATCGTAGGTTGCGAAAAACATAAAGAGTTAGCTCTCGAAGCTGCCCGCCAAAGTATTGTATTACTTAAGAATCAAAAGAATACTCTTCCGCTGAATGCGAAAAAAATCAAGTCAATAGCTGTTGTCGGTATCAATGCTGCTAACTGCGAATTTGGTGATTACAGCGGAACCCCGGTCAATGCTCCGGTATCCGTACTGGATGGTATCCGCAATCGGGTAGGTAATGAAATAAAAGTGGTACATGCACCATGGGTATCTTCGGAAGAAGGTTATCAGCTTATCTCTCCGATTAATTTACCTAACGGATTAAAAGCTGAATACTATGACAATCCTACATTTCAAGGCACTCCTAAAACCCGCATAGATAAAGGAATTAACTTCGAACCAAAGAATCAGGCTCCGGACCCGTTCCTGCCTAAATCTCCGCTTTCTATCCGCTGGACAGGCGAACTAGTTCCGAGTGTATCCGGCGAATATGTGTTCAGTTTCACCAGTGACGACGGCTGCAAATTATATATTGACGACCAGCTAATCATAGACGACTGGAATGTACATAGCGCACGTACAGAAAAAGCTTCTATGAAATTGGAAAAAGGAAAAAAATATCAGTTGAAAGCGGAATATTTCGATAATGGAGGGGATGCGATTGCCAGACTTCATTGGCGTGTACCTAGCATGGAAGAATATGATATGCTGAACATGTACGGTGATGCTTCAAAAGTGATTCGTGAATCCGATGTTGTAATCGCAGTAATGGGTATCAATCAATCTATTGAACGTGAAGGACAAGACAGAAGTTCTATTGAGTTACCAAAAGATCAGCAGCTCTTTATTCGTGAAGCATATAAAGCCAATCCGAATACAATCGTTGTACTGGTTGCAGGTAGCTCCATGGCAATAGGATGGATGGATCAGAATATACCGGCTATTATTGATGCATGGTATCCGGGCGAACAAGGCGGAACAGCAATAGCAGAAGTTCTGTTTGGAGATTATAACCCGGCCGGTCGTCTGCCGTTGACTTTCTACAACAGCATTGAAGATCTTCCAGCCTTCAATGATTACAATGTAAAGAATAACCGCACTTATATGTATTTCGAAGGTAAACCATTATATGCATTCGGTTATGGACTAAGTTATACTCAATTCAATTATCGTAATCTCTCCACTAAACAAGATGAAGAAAATGTCACCTTGACTTTCTCAGTCAAGAATAGTGGTAAATACGATGGCGATGAAGTGGCACAAGCTTATGTACAATTCCCGGATGTCAGCGAAAAAACTCCTATCAAACAATTAAAAGGATTCAAGCGAATACATATCAAGAAGGGGAGCACAGAACAAGTACGTATAGTCATTCCTAAAAAGGAACTTCGCCTTTGGAACGATGAAAAGAAACAGTTCTATACTCCTTCAGGTACATACAATTTTATGATAGGTAAATCTTCAGATAATATTTGCTTGCAACAAACTATTAAATTGTAAAAGTAAGAAGGTTCTTAACTTAGGGTATTCAGGCTTGTCAGTCAGCCCCGACCAACATATCAGCGAGGACTGTTTGATATGTTGGCAAGGGCTGGCTGACACGTTGATTAAAGCTAACTGACACAGCAATAAATACTGAATAATAAAACTGAAATATAATGAAAAGAAAAATCGGATTCTGTTTATTAATATCTATGCTGTCTACAGCAATGCAGGCAGATATAAAGCCCAGTGCAGTTGATTACACCGTCCGTCCGCTTTACGGATACAGAGCTGACGGCACTCCCGGACGTATCGTGACAGTCCGATTGCAGGGAAAGGAACTGAATGGTGATCTCTCGGTAGAAGTGATCGCCGGAAGAAAAAAGGAGAAGACTCATTTTGTATTGAATGCAAAAGATCAGGCAGAAGTAGATGTTTTATTACCCTCTACAGTTCCTGCCGGAAAAAAATCAGATGTTACATTTATCCTCCACGGTGCAGACAAAGCATACAAAACAAAAATAAGTGTCACACCTATGCGCCATTGGAATGTCTATCTGTACAATCATGCTCATGTAGACATCGGTTATACCAATACCCATAAGAATGTGGAAGCCCTCCATAAAAGTAATATCATTGAAGGAATAAAACTGGCAGAAGAAACGAAAGACTATCCCGAAGGTGCCCGTTTTGTATGGAACCCGGAAGTAGGCTGGCCTTTGGAAAGATTATGGCAGTCTAACCCGGAGATGAGAGAGCAGCTTATCGAAGCGATAAAGAAAGGACAAATATGTGTAGATGCCAGTTACTTAAATCTGAACACCAGTATTTGTGCAGACGAAGAGTTGTTCCATGTCTTCAAATTTACCCGCGAGATGCAACGGTTAAGCGGACAACCTGCAGACGTTTTTCAGCAATTTGATATTCCGGGCATATCTTGGGGACTTCTTCCGGTGATGGCTCAGGAAGGTGTAAAGTATATCATATCATGGCCCAATACTGACCGGGCAGGAAATGCCCACAAAAATTTAGATGGCAAACCATTTTGGTGGATGGGCCCCGACGGCCAGTCAAAGGTACTCTTTCTGCAACCTGGCGGTTATGCCAACAGTGGCAGCATGGGAAAAGGAGGAGATACCGGACGTCCTTGGTTCGGACAACGCGATCCGGCCAAAGTACCGAAAGTAATCCGCACAGGACATGCAAATGTCGATTTTACAGAGAAATTGGTCGCATTGGAAAAAGAGAATTATCCGTATGATTTTACAGTTCTCTCCTGGTCTTTGTGGGATAATAACCCATTGGATGCCGATATTCCTTCTGCTGTAAAACAGTGGAATAAAAAATATGCTTACCCGAAAATCATTATCAGCGGTGGTCATGAAATCATGTCGATGATAGAAGAAAAATATGGTGATCAGTTACCCGTAGTTTCCGGAGACTATACCGAATATTGGACAGACGGAGTGGGTACTGCTGCCGGTCTGACTGCTAAAAACCGGAATGCCAAAGAAAAAATGATACAGGCAGAAACGATTTGGTCGATGTTGGCAAACGAAGGAAAAGCTCCACGGAAAGATTTCGATGAAGCTTGGCGCTATATTATTCTGGGTTCAGAGCATACATGGTGTTTTGAAAATCCTTCCGAACCTTACTTCCAGGATGCTATATGGAAAGTAAAACAGTCATATTTCCATGAAGCCGAAAATCGTTCTAACGATATGCTGGATGAATCACTCGCTCCTGCCACAGACAAGTCAGACGGCGCACGAGGTCCGGAAGAAGGTCCGGCAAACGGAGGTGTTGCTGTCTTTAATACACATTCGTGGACTCAGAGTGGCATGGTTCAGCTCTCTGCAAAGGAAAGCCGCAAAGGGGACAAAGTGGTCGATCAGGATGGTAACGAAGTTCTCTCTCAACGCCTTTCTTCCGGCGAATTGTTGTTTTACGCTTCAGAAGTACCTGCATTGGGGTCCCGTCACTTTCGGGTAGTATCGGGTAAATGTACCTTACCGGGACGTTGTAAAATAGAGGGAACCACCTTGGAAAACGATAAACTGACAGTACAACTGGACCGCACGACAGGTAACATTGTTTCTCTTTCAAAAAAGGACTCCGAATATAACTATATTGGTCAGGGAGCCAATACATTTTCCTGGTTACCTGCCAATGTAGATGCCCCGCAAGCTGATACGGTATTATCTGTTTCGGTAATCGAAGAAGGTCCGCTGGCAGTAGAATTACGTGTGACTTCCAAAGCTACCGGTTGCCGAAGTGTATCCCGTTCTGTCCGCTTGCTAGCCGGTCAGCCTTGGGTAGAAATATCCAATATTGTCGATAAATTACCTCTGACAGAAAAAGACGGTATCCATTTCGGCTTTGCCTTCAATCTGCCGGATTCAAAAACCCGTGTAGATATCCCTTGGGGAGTGATGGAAATAGAAAAAGATCAGTGGCCACAAGGTAACCGTAACTGGATAGCCATGCAACGATGGCTGGATATCTCCAACACGACACACGGAGTAACCTGGTGTTCACTGGACGCACCTCTATTCGAATATGGCGACCGATATGCCAATATAGCCAGAGGCTGGGGAAGTGACGGTAACTGGATCACCAAACTCGAATCCAGTTCGACCGTATATTCGTGAGTGATGAACAATCACTGGCATACCAACTTCCCATTGACACAGGATGGACCGGTCCAATTCCGTTACCGCCTGTTTCCACACGAAGGATACGACGTGGTGGAAGCCAATCGCTTCGGACTCGAACAATCCCAGCCACTGGTATATGTTCCGGCAGACAAAGATCCGCGTGTAGAACCTCTGATTACAATTGACAATCCGAAAGTTTATTCTACGATTATCAAATCTCCGGAAGAGGCACATACCCTGATCATTCGTCTCCGCTCTTTATCAGATAAAGAAGAAAGCACAGACTTGTCTTTCCCGAAAAAGAAGCCCGCATATGTCTTTATCTGTGATAAGGAAGAAATCGGAGGGAAAAAAGTCGATGGAAAACTGACGATACCTCCTTACGGACAAGTCACATTACGACTGGAATACGAATCAAATTGATCTATATATTTGCTTCCATTATTAAAAAAAACACCTTTAAGAAAATATGAAAAGAAACTCATTACTGATAGTAACGCTGTTCATCACTTTCATTACTTATGGACAAGACTTAAAACTATGGTACAATCAGCCTGCTCACAATTGGAATGAAGCTCTCCCTATAGGCAATTCACGACTTGGAGCCATGGTATACGGTGGAATAGAACAAGAAAAACTAGAACTCAATGAAGAGACTTTTTGGGCAGGTTCGCCTCATCACAACAACAGTCCAAAAGCATTACAACTCCTGCCTGAGGTACGAAAGCTAATTTTCGAAGGGAAGAATCAGGAAGCTCAGGATCTTATTGATAAAAACTTCCTCATTCCACAAGACGGAATGAGTTATTTACCTCTAGGGAGTTTATGCATCGACTTTCCGAAAGTTGATGAAGCATCCGAGTTTTATCGGGATCTTAATCTGGAAAACGCAACGACCACTACCCGATATAAAGCTAATGGTATAACTTACACACGTACCACGTTTGCTTCATTGGCAGATAATGTCATTATCATGCATATCCGTGCAAGCAAAGCACATGCCCTGAATTTCAAAGTGACTTATCAATGTCCTTTAGAAAAAGTGATAAACATTAAAGATAATATTCTAATCATGCACTGCTCCGGAAGAACCCAAAAGGGGATGCTCGGAGCGGTTCGTGCTGATTGCCGGACAAAAATAAAAACAGACGGGAAAGTTACTCATACACAAGAGGCACTTCAAGTAAATAATGCGACAGAGGCTACGGTTTATTTATCGGCAGCCACAAATTACATCAATTACAATGATGTCAGTGCCAATGAATCTATACGGACTGACATATATTTACGACAAGCGATGTTAACACCGTATTCAAAAGCATTGAAACGGCATATAGCTCTCTATCAAAATCAGTTTCAACGGGTACAGCTTCACTTGGAAGCCAATCCATCTGCTGCTCAAAAAGAAACTTTAGAACGTATCCGGGAATTTAAAAATGGTACTGATATATCAATGGCTGCCCTCCTGTTTCAATACGGGCGCTATTTATTGATATCCTCTTCACAACCGGGCGGACAACCGGCCAACCTGCAAGGAATCTGGAATCATCACGTAAATGCCCCGTGGGACAGCAAGTATACAATCAATATCAATACGGAAATGAATTACTGGCCAGCAGAAATAACAAACTTAAGCGAAACTCATACACCGCTTTTCAATATGCTGGAGGACCTGTCCGTCACAGGTGCCCAAACTGCCCGAACAATGTACGGATGCAATGGATGGATGGCACACCACAATACTAATTTATGGAGAATATGCGGGGTAGTAGATTATGCCGCCTCCGGTATGTGGCCTAATGGCGGAGCGTGGTTAGCGCAACACATCTGGCAGCATTATTTATTTACCGGCGATCAACTTTTCCTGGAGAAGTATTATCCCATATTAAAAGGAACTGCCCGATTCTATTTAGACTTCCTGACAGAACATCCCACGTATAAATGGATGGTTACCGCTCCTTCCGTATCACCGGAACACGGCCCTATTACTGCCGGCTGCACCATGGACAATCAAATCGCTTTTGACGCATTGAAAAACACATTGCTGGCTTCAGAAATAGTGAAGGATAATGCTCTCTTTCAAGATTCTCTAAAGCAAATGTTGAAACGATTGCCACCTATGCAAATTGGTAAATATCATCAATTACAAGAATGGCTGGATGACGTAGATGATCCACGGAATGAGCATCGCCATATTTCACACCTTTATGGACTTTATCCCAGCAATCAAATATCTCCTTATTCTCATCCGGAACTTTTTCAAGCTGCCAAAGTAACTTTACAGCAACGGGGAGACATGGCAACAGGGTGGAGCATTGGATGGAAAATAAACTTTTGGGCACGAATGTTAGACGGAAATCACGCATTCGAAATCATAAAGAATCTGATCCAGCTTTTACCCAACGACGATCAAACAGGAGAATATCCCAACGGAAGAACTTATCCTAATTTACTGGATGCTCATCCTCCTTTTCAGATTGACGGTAATTTCGGATATACAGCCGGAGTAGCAGAAATGTTATTGCAAAGCCACGACGGAGCAGTTCATTTATTGCCTGCTTTACCTGATGTATGGAATACGGGAAAAGTAAAAGGATTGGTGGCACGTGGAAACTTTGTGGTAGATATGGACTGGAAAAATAAACGATTAAGCAAAGCCGTTATTCATGCAAAAATAGGAGGAACACTACGTATTCGTTCTTATGTTCCGTTGAAAGGAAAAAAACTGAGAAAAGCATCCGGTGATTGTCCCAATCATTTATTTGCTTCCTCTTCCATCAAAGATCCGTTAATAGCAAAAGGGGTAACAATAGAATATCCGGAATTACCTGAAATTTACGAATATGACTTGGAGACTTTACCCGGACAAGATTATGTTTTGACCTCCATTTGACATCTGTTTGCGATAGTGACACCATCTTGCCGGTATAGTGACACTATACTAACAGGATGGTGTCACTATCTTTTTTGCAGTTATTTCAAGGAAATTACAGGCTGCAAGCATATTATATATGCATATAAATTTCGAAAATAAACCGTTTGCTGCAAATCTTTCATTTTTTGCTCTGTTTATATATACTCAATAGTTTATTCTTGACTACTTTTGGGACATCAAATTTATTCATTCATTCTAATTATCATGAAACACGTAATTACATTTATCTTATTGTTCTTGTGTATTCCCGTATTTGCCCAACAAAAGATTGCACGCGAATATATCGAATGGTCTGACATCTGGATTCCCGGAGCTAACAAAACCGATCTTCCACATGTATTGCTTATCGGAAATTCCATCACACGCGGATATTACGGAAAAGTAGAAGCAGCTCTGAAAGACAAAGCATACGTAGGGCGGCTCTCCAATTCGAAAAGTGTAGGTGATCCAGCTTTAATCGAAGAACTAGCCGTAGTACTCAAAAATACAAAGTTCGACGTTATCCATTTCAATAATGGTTTGCACGGATTCGATTATACAGAAGAAGAGTATGATAAAAGTTTCCCTCAATTAATTAAAGTCATTCGTAAATACGCTCCCAAGGCCAAGCTGATCTGGGCAACTACCACTCCTGTCCGTACCGGAGAAGGAATGAAAGAATTTGCTCCTGTCACCGAACGATTGAAAGTACGTAATCAGATTGCTCTGAAACATATCAATCGTGCCGGCATAGAAGTGAACGACTTATGGAAAGTAGTAATCGACCACCCCGAATATTATGCAGGCGGAGACGGAACACATCCGGTTGATGCAGGATATTCAGCTTTAGCAAAGCAAGTAGTCTCTGTTCTGAAAGACAAGTTATAACAAACTCATAAATCAAAATATCTGTCAAAGATTAAACCCAAATTATATGGATAAGAAAAAAATCAGTTATTTAATACTCCTTTGTTTATTCTCTTTAAGCTGCACGCTACAGGCAGAGAAATATGAAACGGTTTCTCCTAACGGAAAACTGAAGATTAAACTGAAAATAGACAAAGGTACCCAATACGAAGTATGGTACGATAATACACAACTTATACTTCCTTCTCCCATCGGATTACATCTGGCGGACGGCAGAGTAATCGGCAACGGAAGTGTAAAGTCGGCAAAGAAAAGAAAGGTGAATCAGACTATCGACGTCCCTGTTGGTAAAAACAAAGAATTACAGGATACTTATAATGAACTCACCGTTTCTTTCAACGACAGCTGTGATCTTGTAGTACGTGCTTATGATGAAGGAGTGGCCTATCATTTCGTTACCCGTCTCAACGGAGAAATTACGATCATCAGTGAGGATGCCATTTTCAACTTTGCTTCCACCCCGACCATCTATTATCCGGAATGCGATGCTAATTATTCCAGCGAAACGGATCAATCCGGACGTACTCATCAGGTGCATCAAGGATATAGAAACTTTGAAAGACTCTATAAAGTCTACAAAGGTCCGTTGGAAATTCCTTACGAACGTTTTGCCGTTTCTCCGGTATTATACGAATATCCCGATTCTCCCTATAAAGTGGTCGTAACAGAATCAAATACCTATGATTATCCGGCTTTGTATATGGAATCTAACGGCTACAACTCCATGCGCGGAAAATGGGCGAACTACCCAAAAGAAACAATAGACTCCGATCCATCCAATCCTTATTACTGGTATTCCAATCATTTGGTTGTTACCAGAGAGAATTACATCGCAAAAACTGATGGAAACCGTAGTTTTCCGTGGCGTGTCATCATCGTTTCGGAAGATGATAAATCATTATTGAACAACGAACTGGTATACAAACTGGCCGATCCTTGCCGTCTGACCGATACCTCCTGGATTCAACCGGGAAAGAGTGCATGGGAATGGTGGCACAAAGCCGTTTTGGAAGGTGTTGACTTCCCAAGTGGAAACAAGCAACTTTCTCTCCAGTTATACAAATACTACGTAGACTGGGCTTCAAAGAATCATATCGAATATATGACCTTGGATGCCGGATGGTCCGAAGATTACATCAAAGAACTATGCTCGTACGCCAAAGAAAGGAATGTGAAGATTATTGTCTGGACATGGGCTAGTTGTGCCAGAGAGAATCCAAGTGACTGGATCGCCAAAATGCAAAGCTACGGTGTATCGGGAGCAAAGATCGACTTTTTCGAACGGAATGACCAAATAGCCATGCGATGGGGAAAAGAATTTGCAGAACGCCTGGCCGAAAAGAAAATGGTAGCTATTCTCCACGGTTGCCCGGTTCCTACCGGATTGCATCGCACGTACCCCAATATACTGAACTATGAAGCAGTAAGAGGAGCGGAATGTAACTTCTGGGAAAAGACGTTAACTCCCGAATATCATACTCGTTTTCCTTTCATCCGCCTGTTGGCAGGACCGGCAGATTATACTCCGGGATCCATGAGAAGTGTCACTCAGGATGAATTCAGACCGATGGATATAGATAATACTCCGCCTATGAGCATGGGAACACGTTCGCATGAATTGTCCATGTTTGTCATTTACGACCAATGGATGGCTTATTTATGTGACTCACCCACTGAATACAATAAATATCCGGATGTACTTGATTTCCTATCCAAAGTTCCCGCAGTATGGGATAAGACCTTGCCATTGCAAGCAAAGTTAAGCGAATACATCGTAACAGCAAAACAAAAAGGTAACGACTGGTATGTGGGCGGAATGACCAACTGGGATGCCCGTTCTACAGAAGTGAACCTCAGCTTCCTGAAAGACAATGTCTCCTATCAGGCAACTATCTTTAAAGACGCTCCGAACTCCTACGAGCAACCTAAAGAATACATGGTAGAGAAAAGAACAGTGGATAGTAAAACCATATTGAATATAAATATGGCAAAAGGCGGTGGATTCGTTATTCGTTTGGAAGCAGAAAACTAATATCGCTATGAATGAAATTTAAATGAGATAATTACATCTCAAAGAACGGTACCATCTGATACACGGAATGGTACACTCCAATACATCAAACGGTACCATCCAGTATGTTGGAAGGTACCGTTTGTATATCCTATCATAATCCCAGCTTCGCCGAAATCTCCAGCATCCGCTGAATAGGCCTCACTGCCTTCTCCGCTATTTCGGGATCTACGGTAATCTCCGGTGACTCATTCTTCAGACACTCATAGAGCTTCTCTAACGTATTCAACCGCATAAAGCTACACTCGTTACATCCACAGGTGCTATCGTTCGGAGGAGCGGGGATAAACGTTGTCTGCGGACACTTCTTCTGCATCTCATGCAAGATACCCGATTCGGTAGCCACGATATACGTATTCTCCGGGTGGTTCACCGCATACTTCAGCAGTGCAGCTGTAGACCCTACCACATCTGCCAGTTTCAGCACCGTACTTTTGCATTCGGGATGTGCCAGCACCAATGCTTCCGGATGCTGCGTTTTCAATTCCACGATCTTTTCCACCGAGAACTGTTCGTGCACATGACAGGCTCCGTCCCAAAGCAGCATATTCCTGTTCGTAACTGAGTTGATATAATTTCCCAAATTCCGGTCCGGACCAAAGATTATTTTCTCATCTTTGGGAAAACTTTCCACGATCTGCCGGGCATTAGTGGAAGTCACCACCACATCCGTTACCGCCTTCACGGCAGCTGTCGTGTTCACGTACGAAATAACGGTGTACCCCGGATGCTCTTTGACAAACTGCGCAAACTGATCCGCCGGACAACTGTCCGCCAGCGAACAACCTGCTTCCATGTCGGGCACCAGCACTTTCTTATCCGGACAAAGCACCTTCGCTGTCTCACCCATAAAGTGAACGCCGCACATCACAATGATATCCGCCTCCGTTTTGGCAGCCAGTTGAGCCAACGCCAGACTGTCGCCAACGTAATCGGCGATATCTTGTATTTCACCCTTCTGGTAGTAGTGCCCCAGAATGATTGCATTCTTTTCTTTCTTCAGCTCATTAATAGCCTTTATGAGATTATTCATAATAATATTCTTTTATTTCTTCCTTTTAAAAAAAATCCTTTGTTAGTGATGATAGCCTGTTAATAGTGTTAGCAAATAAATACGATTTTTCTTGCCGGATAAGTTATTAGTCCATACTTCTGCTTTATTAGTCCGTTATGAACGGAAGGAAAGGTAGAAGATTGACTATTTATTATCTTCATTATCAATGCAAGCCCTATCAAATGGGAGAATACTATTAACTCCCTGTTGATAAAGTGCAAAGTTAAAAACTTTATGGATATAAACAG
>ERZ791875.527-NODE-527-length-40407-cov-22.248340_pt1 | contig 40407 bp, 37 predicted proteins | sample MGYA00510278_ERZ791875 | MGnify/ENA primary metagenome ERZ791875 (study PRJEB30046, sample SAMN00792078) | human gut metagenome | study: EMG produced TPA metagenomics assembly of the A metagenome-wide association study of gut microbiota in type 2...
CTTATCCTCAGAACTGCTTGCTAATAAAGTGGTTATAAAAATCTTCCAGAATTATATTATATCTTTGGCATAAAAATGTATTTGTCAAAAGAAAACGGTGATTTTGTCAAGGACGTGCTCAATCAACCTGTTTCCTCAGGTAGATTGAGCACGTCCTTGACAACCTCAATATCTTTACTTCCCCAAAATTAAAGTGGGAGAAAACGACTTTAATTTTCTCCTATTCGATTGACGGGCATGTCATGATTTTAGGTAGCTTTCTTAAAAGCTGTTTTTGTTTTGATGGAAACTGACTTCTTATCCGTATCTTTGCATATTGATTAAAAAAGAGATATTCATGGAACTTTCGGATATACTTCATAATTTGAAGATACAAGAACTTACTCCGATGCAGGAGGCTGCTAAGGAAGCCTATCAATCAGCTAAAGATTTAGTACTTCTTTCGCCCACCGGTTCGGGTAAGACACTGGCTTTTCTCCTTCCGCTGGTACAGACCTTGAAAGCGGATATACAAGGTGTGCAGGCTCTTGTACTAGTACCTTCACGCGAATTGGCTTTGCAGATAGAAACTGTGTTCAAGTCCATGGGAACTCCCTTCAAGGCTATGAGCTGCTATGGCGGGCGTCCTGCCATGGAAGAACACCGGACAATGAAAGGCGTTCATCCCGCTGTCATTATCGGTACTCCGGGACGTATGAGCGACCATTTGAGGAAAGAGAATTTCAATGCCGCCACTGTCGTCACTCTGGTGATAGATGAATTCGACAAGTGTCTTGAGTTCGGTTTCCATGACGAGATGGCAGAGGTTATCGGGCAGCTTCCCTCACTGAAAAAGCGTGTGCTTCTCTCGGCCACCGATGCAGAGGAAATACCGCAATTTGCCGGAGTAGGAGGTGATTCCCCGTCTTCCGTCTCCCGGCTCATGAAGCTTGATTTTCTTGCTCCGGAAGCCCTTGCTCCGCGTCTGCGGCTGCATAAGGTCGTTTCTCCGGAGAAGGACAAGCTGGAGACCCTCTATAACCTGCTTTGTACTCTCGGCTATCATTCCACTCTGGTATTCTGCAATTATCGTGAAAGCGTGGAGCGTGTTGTTGGGTACCTGAAAGCCAGGAAGTTCCCTTGCGACATGTTTCATGGCGGTATGGAGCAACCCGACCGCGAACGTGCGCTTTACAAGTTCCGTAATGGCAGTTGCGCCGTGCTGATATCTACAGACCTTGCCGCCCGCGGACTGGATATTCCGGGTATTGAGAATGTGGTGCATTACCATCCTCCCGTAAACGAGGAAGCCTATACACACCGTAATGGACGTACCGCCCGTTGGGAGGCATCGGGAAATGCATATCTTGTCCTGCATGCCGAGGAGCGGGTACCCGAGTACATTTCTGAAGACATCGAAACGTACGAGTTTCCGGAGACGCTTCCCAAACCGGCCAAGCCCCGATGGGCTACCTTATATATAGGTAAAGGGAAAAAGGATAAGTTGAACAAGATAGATATTGTCGGCTTCTTGTATAAAAAAGGAGGGATGGCGCGTGAAGATGTCGGGCAGGTGGACGTAAAGGAACACTATGCCTTTGTAGCCGTGCGCCGCAGTAAAATGAAACAATTGTTGACGCTGGTACGCGGTGAAAAAATCAAGGGAATGAAAACTGTTATCGAGGAAGCAAAATGATTTATCTTATAAATATTCATTTTATTTGCGCTTATTCTTTTGAATATGAAGTAATGAAACCGCCTTGCTTTTAGTTTCTCTAAAAGTATTATCCTTGATAAGTAAAGATAACAAAATGGTGTATATATCTTGTATAAACCATTAAAAAGTAAGCTAAATGCGGCTTAAAAATAGAATTTCATCAGGAAAGGTTTGTTTTGAAGAAATATTTCCGTAATTTCGCAAAGTCGAAAGACATTAATGAACGAAATTGTATAACCAAAACAAACTTCAAATGAAAAAGCATAATTTCAATGCAGGACCTTCTATCCTTCCTCGTGAGGTGATTGAGAATACGGCACAAGCTATTCTTGATTTCAATGGCTCAGGCCTCTCACTGATGGAAATCAGCCACCGTGCCAAAGACTTCCAACCCGTTGTGGACGAAGCTGTGGCATTATTCAAAGAATTGCTCAATATCCCCGAAGGATATTCGGTACTGTTCTTGGGCGGTGGTGCCAGTTTGGAATTCTGCATGGTACCCTTCAACTTCCTTGAAAAGAAAGCTGCTTACCTGAATACGGGTGTATGGGCCAAGAAAGCCATGAAAGAAGCTAAGGCATTCGGTGAAGTAGTTGAAGTCGCTTCTTCCGCTGAATCTACTTATACTTATATTCCGAAGGACTATACAGTGCCTGCTGATGCAGACTATTTCCACATCACTACCAACAATACAATCTACGGTACGGAACTGAAAGAGGATTTGGACGTAAACGTTCCGATGGTGGCCGATATGTCTTCTGATATTTTCTCCCGTCCCATCGACGTGTCCAAATATATCTGTATCTATGGTGGTGCGCAGAAGAATCTGGCTCCTTCCGGTGTTACATTCGTCATCGTGAAGAATGACGCGCTGGGTAAGGTATCTCGCTATATTCCGACCATGTTGAACTATCAGACGCATGTGGATAGCGGTTCCATGTTCAATACTCCTCCCGTTGTCCCTATCTATGCAGCCCTGCAGACATTGCGTTGGATTAAGGCAGAGGGTGGCGTGAAGGAAATGGAACGCCGTGCCATCGAAAAGGCCGATATGCTGTATGCTGAAATTGACCGTAACAAAATGTTTGTGGGTACGGCTGCCAAAGAAGACCGTTCGCGCATGAACATCTGCTTTGTGATGGCTCCTGAATACAAGGAATTGGAAGCTGACTTCCTGAAGTTCGCTACCGAAAGAGGTATGGTAGGTATCAAGGGACACCGTTCTGTAGGTGGATTCCGTGCATCCTGCTACAATGCCATGCCGAAGGAAAGTGTGCAGGCTCTGATTGACTGCATGCAGGAATTTGAGAAACTTCATTAATAATATTGTTTTTCACCACAGATTACGCAGATTTGCACAGATTGTTTTTATGATTAAACTCTGTGATAATCTGTGTCATCTGTGGTGAGTCTTTTTAATATCATGAAATTATGAAAGTATTAGTTGCAACAGACAAACCGTTTGCCAAAGTGGCAGTAGACGGTATCCGTAAAGAAATAGAAGCAGCAGGTTACGAACTCGTGTTGCTGGAAAAATATGGTGAAAAAGCCAAGCTGCTGGAGGCTGTGAAAGATGCCAACGCTATCATTATCCGCAGTGACATCATTGATGCTGAAGTGCTGGATGCCGCCAAGGAACTGAAGATTGTGGTGCGTGCCGGTGCCGGTTATGACAATGTGGACCTGGAAGCAGCTACTGCCCACAATGTATGTGTAATGAATACTCCGGGACAGAACTCCAATGCTGTGGCCGAGTTGGCTTTCGGCTTGATGGTGATGGCTGTCCGTAATATGTATAACGGTACTTCCGGTACGGAACTGATGGGCAAGAAACTGGGTATCCACGCTTATGGTAACGTAGGTCGCAACGTAGCCCGTATTGCCAAAGGCTTCGGTATGGAGATTTATGCGTTCGACGCTTTCTGCCCGAAAGAAGTAATCGAGAAGGATGGAGTGAAGGCTGTGGGTTCTGCTGAAGAGCTTTACTCTACTTGCGACGTCGTTTCCCTGCATATTCCTGCAACTGCCGAAACGAAGAATTCCATCAATTATGCATTGGTGAACAAGATGCCGAAGGGCGGACTGCTGGTGAACACAGCCCGTAAGGAAGTCATCAATGAAGCAGAGCTTATCCAGCTGATGGAAGAGCGTACCGACTTGAAATACATGACCGACATTATGCCTGCTGCCAATGAAACATTTGCAGCCAAGTTTGCCGGACGTTATTTCTCTACACCGAAAAAGATGGGTGCCCAGACTGCCGAAGCCAATATCAACGCAGGTATTGCCGCTGCCAAGCAGATTGTAGGCTTCCTGAAAGACGGTTGCGAGAAGTTCCGCGTAAACAGGAAATGAGATGAATAGTAAGACTACCTATAAATGTTCAGTTCTTTATTTAGCAATAGGTGCTGGTATATTTTCATTAAGTAGTATATTCAGAAATGAATTGTCAGATTTCGCCCTCGGCTTTTGCGAGGGCGTATCTATTGTACTGATATTAGGTAGTGCAATTTATCTGGTAAGATATTTCGTGAAAAAGAAACCTCAATAATCCATATAAAACACTCTCTTATGGCTATAATTAAACCCTTTAAGGGGATTCGTCCCCCTCAGGATTTGGTGGAACAAGTAGCGTCCCGTCCTTACGACGTATTGAATTCTGCAGAAGCACGTGCAGAAGCGGAAGGTAATGAAAAATCCCTATATCATATTATCAAGCCGGAAATAGATTTTCCCGTCGGTACGGATGAGCATGACGAACGTGTTTATCAGAAAGCTGCAGAGAACTTCCGTATGTTCCAGGAGAAAGGCTGGCTGGTGCAGGACGATAAAGAAAACTATTACGTCTATGCCCAGACCATGAACGGCAAGACACAGTACGGTCTTGTTGTCGGTGCCTATGTTCCCGATTATATGAACGGCGTTATCAAGAAGCACGAGTTGACTCGTCGTGATAAAGAGGAGGACCGTATGAAGCATGTCCGCGTGAACAATGCCAACATTGAGCCCGTATTCTTTGCCTATCCCGATAACGCTGCACTGGATGCCGTCATTTCCCGTTATACAGCGGGGAAACCGGTATACGACTTTATCGCTCCGGGTGACGGTTTCGGCCATACCTTCTGGATTATAGACAAGCAGGAGGACATTGATGCCATTACCCAAGAGTTTGCCCAAATGCCCGCCCTCTACATTGCCGATGGGCATCATCGCAGCGCCGCTGCCGCTTTGGTGGGTGCAGAGAAAGCCAAGCAAAACCCCAATCACCGTGGTGACGAAGAGTACAATTACTTCATGGCCGTGTGCTTCCCTGCCAACCAGTTGACTATTATTGACTATAACCGGGTGGTGAAGGACTTGAACGGCATGACTCCCGAAGAGTTCCTGGCCGCTGTGGGCAAGAATTTCATCGTGGAGGAGAAAGGTGAGGACATCTATAAGCCGTCCGGACTGCATAACTTCTCCCTCTATCTGGACGGAAAGTGGTACAGCCTTACTGCCAAACCGGGTACTTATAATGATAACGACCCCATTGGTGTACTGGATGTAACCATCTCCTCCAATCTGATACTGGATGAAGTGCTTGGCATCAAAGACCTCCGTTCCGACAAGCGTATCGACTTTGTAGGTGGCATCCGTGGTTTGGAAGAGTTGAAGAAGCGGGTGGACAGCGGTGAGATGAAAGTGGCATTGGCCCTCTATCCCGTTTCCATGAAGCAGCTGATGGACATCGCCGATACGGGCAACATCATGCCTCCCAAGACAACTTGGTTTGAGCCGAAGTTGCGTTCGGGACTGGTGATTCATAAACTGGACTAAATGAATTGATATAAACTGAAACGGGGATGTCTTCCACTAAAAGACATCCCCGTTTTTTTCGGATTAAAACAGAATAATAAGGTTATTATGTAGAAAATGCCGACCTTTGCCGAAAAATTGAGAGTATACAATGAAGGTATTGATTCTTAACGGTAGTCCTCGTCGTCATGGCAACATGTCGAAAATGTTGGAGCTGATGAAGCAGGAACTTGAAGGCTGCGGAGTTGGAACAGTTTATATAGACGTTCCACAGTTGCAGGTACATCCCTGCATCGGTTGCATGAAGTGTCGCAGTTCATTGAAGTGTTGTCTGCCCGAGGATGGGGCACAGAGAGTGTTGCAGTCTATGAAAGAAGCCGATGCAGTGATAATCGGTGCCCCTTGCTATTGGGGAAACATGCCGGGAGAAGTGAAAGTGCTTTTCGACCGTATGGTTTACGGTATGATGGGGGAGAACTCTTGGGGAATGCCCCTTCCGCTTCATAAGGGCAAGAAAGCGATTGTGGTAAGCACTTGTACTACCCCTTATCCTTTCAATATTCTCTATAATCAGACGCACGGTGTGGTGAAAGCTTTCAGGGAGATTCTGAAATGGAGTGGTTTCAAGATTGTGAAAACCATTGAGAGGGGAGGTACTAAGAAGCATCCTGAGCTGACGGAAAAGGATATGCGGAACTGCAAGAAAGCAGTGCACAAATTATTGTAAAGTATTGAAAAAGTCAATATGAGTAGAAAAGAAGAATATAAATTGCAGAACGAACAGTTTCTGGAGCAGTTGCGTACGGCAGAAGGAATCAAGGAATTGCCTTGCGGCATACTTTATCGGGTATTGGAGGAAGGCAGAGACGGTCCGACACCACGTCTCAACAGTGTAGTATCTGTGCATTATAAAGGCACGCTTATTAATGGGCGTGAGTTCGATAATTCGTGGAAACGGAATTGTCCGGAGGCTTTTCGTCTGAATGAAGTGATTGAGGGCTGGCAGATTGCCTTGCTACGAATGCATCCCGGAAGTCGTTGGATTGTATATATCCCTTACACCATGGGATACGGTACACGTACCAGTGGACCCATTCCGGCGTATTCCACACTGATATTTGAAGTGGAATTACTAAATATCTCGTGACACTGCTGAACAATTTGCTTTTTTATCTTGTTCTCATATAAGAATTTAGAAAAACTCAATAGGTATGAATATAGATAAGAAAGCAGGGCATATTGACCCGAAAGTAGCATTGTCCCAGGCAGAACATGAAAAGGGAACAGTACCCGGACAACAGATTGGCCTTTACGGTAATGCAGACAAGAGAGATGTTCGTCAGGTCGTAAAGATTCTGAATCCTGACAAAAACAGTATGGAGAGCAGAGGTTAACCCTCTGCTTTTTTTATTACATGCCTCTTTCTTCGTCGAGTCCAGATGATTTGTTGGAGGGTTTTGTATCTTTGTACCCGGAAATGAAACTCTTAAAAACAAAAGCAGGATGCTACGGAAAGGAGACCTCACTCAAGGAGGCATAACCGGTACTTTATTGCATTTTACCCTACCCATGCTGGTAGGGTCTTTTTTGCAGCAATGCTACAACATTGCAGATACGCTCATTGTAGGCCAATGCATTGGTGCAGGGGCGTTGGCGGCGGTCGGTTCGGCATACACACTGATGGTTTTCCTTATATCCGTTTTGCTGGGACTGGCGATGGGCAGTGGCACTGTGTTCTCTTTACATTATGGTGCCGGAAACCATGTAGCACTGCGTCGTAGCATATTCAGTTCGTTTGTACTGATAGGTATCGTGACATTGATACTGAATGTAGCCGTTTTTATCTGGATCGACCCTATTCTCCAGCTGTTGCAGGTCCCGCAAGACATATACGGCATGATGCGCAGCTACTTGTGGATAATCTTCTGCGGTATAGTTTTCACCTTTATCTATAACTTCTACGCATCTCTGCTGCGTGCAGTAGGGGATTCTGTCACTCCGCTTTGGTTTCTGGCAGTTTCTGTCGTTCTGAATATAGCGCTCGACTTGTTTTTTATCCTACAACTGGATTGGGGGATTCAGGGTGCGGCTGCGGCCACTGTCCTCGCTCAAGGAGTAGCTGCTCTGGGCATCATCATTTATACTTACAGAAGGCGTCCGGAACTGCGATGGCATCATGAAGATATGTGTTTTGACCGTACTTGCTTGAAGGAAATAGCTTCCTTCTCTACACTGACTTGCGTCCAACAGTCGGTGATGAATCTGGGAATCCTGATGATACAGGGACTTGTCAACAGCTTTGGAACAGCGGTAATGGCAGCTTTTGCGGCAGCTGTGAAGATTGACTCTTTCGCCTATATGCTCGTGCAGGAATTTGGGAATGCCTTTTCCACCTTTATTGCACAGAACTTCGGGGCCGGACGTTACGACCGTATCCACCGGGGTGTTCGCAGTGCATTTGTCACAGCGGTTGTTTTCTCACTCCTCGTGTCCGTGCTGGTTTTCGTGTTTGCCGAGCCACTGATGCTTATCTTTGTCCGTCCGGACGAGACGGAGATTATTGCGGTGGGAGTGACATATCTGCGCATTGAAGGCGCTTTCTACTGTGGCATCGGCATCTTGTTTCTGCTGTACGGATACTACCGGGCCATCCGCATGCCGGGCATGTCTGTTGTGCTGACCGTGCTGTCGCTGGGTACCCGTGTCGTTCTTTCCTACTGGCTGGCCTCGATACCCGAGATTGGGGTGACGGGCATCTGGTGGTCCATCCCTATCGGCTGGCTGATTGCCGACGTGGCCGGCATCTGGTACTATCGGTACAAGAAGTTCCGTTTTCAGGAATCTAAGGCATGATGCGGCAGATTTGCTCTACGGTTCTTCGGATATTGTCTTGAGCAAACTCGGGTTGCATGGCCTGCTCCAAAGAGACGGGAGAGGGGGTAATTGAGAATACGCCCCGAAAGCCCGCTTCGTTCAATATTTTGGTGTCCTCTATCGCTCCTGCCAGCAGGATGACAGGAATACGTTGCCTTCTTGCTTCCTGCAAGATGCCCGAAGGCACTTTCCCCATAAGAGTCTGCCGGTCCGATTTCCCTTCTCCAGTGATGAGGAGGTCGGCATCCTTAATCTTTTCTGCAAAGTCCAGAGTTTCCAAAAAAAGCTCTATGCCGGGTTTCAACTGTGCATCCAAAAATGCGTGGAGACTGCCGCCCATGCCGCCTGCCGCACCGGCACCGGGATGCAAGGATACGTCTTTGCCGGTAGTGTGGAATATGACGTCCGAAAGATGCTGCATAGCAACATCCAGTTCCTTTACCATATCTGCGTCTGCTCCTTTTTGGGGAGCGAATATGTGGGCTGCTCCATTGGGACCGAAGAAAGGATTGCGTACATCACACGCCGCCGTGAAACATGCCTTTTTCAGTGCGGGATGGGCGGAAGAGCTGTCAATGGAGCTGATTGCCGATAGAAGGGCACCGCATAGGGCGATGCCTTTTTTCATGCTTCCCACTTCGTGTCCTTCTTTATCGAAGAAACGGAATTCCAATGCTTGCAGCATTCCCAGACCGGCATCGTTCGTGGCGCTCCCTCCAAGTCCGATGATGAAACGGAGGCATCCCCGTTCCAGGGCATCGCGTATCAGTTCGCCCGTTCCGAAGGTGGTGGTTTTCATCGGATTCCTTTTGTCGGCAGGAACCAGAGGCAGTCCGCTGATGGCGGCCATCTCTATGAATGCGGTATTGCCGTCTCCGGAGATGCCGTAACTGGCATCGCACGGTTGCATCAACGGGTCGTGGGCATGGACGGTGATACGTTTTCCGTTACTGGCTGCAAGCAGGACGTCGAGCATGCCTTCTCCACCGTCGGCCACGGGGAGCACGATGGTCCGGCATTCGGGACATGCGGCATGTACCCCTTGGGCGGCAGCTTCTCCGGCTTCTGCCGAGGTGAGGCATCCTTTGAAGGAATCGATGGCAATCACTATCTTTTTCATGTTGTCGGGAAAATATGCTGTTACAAAGGTACGATTTTTCGTTATCTTTAAATAAGATAAGCTGCACTTCAACATAACTTTTTCATGCAAGCATGAAAGTTCTGTCTTCAGTTTGCATTATCTTTGCAGCATGAGCGAAGATACGTATAAAACCATCGTTGCCCCTTCTGAGGGCATTTACACTGAAAAGCGCAGCAAGTTCATTGCTATTGCCCTGCCGGTGCGTACAGTAGAGGAGGTGAAGGCGCATCTGGAAACTTACCAGAAGAAATACTACGACGCCCGCCACGTGTGCTACGCCTACATGCTGGGCCATGAGCGGAAGGACTTCCGTGCCAATGACAACGGGGAGCCTTCGGGCACGGCAGGCAAACCGATTCTGGGGCAAATCAATTCCAACGAACTGACGGATATATTGATTATCGTAGTGCGTTATTTCGGAGGCATCAAGTTGGGTACGAGCGGACTGATTGTAGCCTATAAGGCCGCCGCCGCCGAAGCCATTGCCGCCGCCACCGTTATTGAGAAGACCGTAGATGAGACGGTTGCCTTCCTTTTCGAATATCCTTTCATGAACGATGTGATGCGGGTAGTGAAGGAAGAAGAGCCGGAAATTCTGGAACAGTCGTACGATATGGACTGCCGCATGACACTCCGTATCCGCCAGTCCATGATGCCGAAGTTGCGGGCACGATTGGAGAAAGTAGAGACATTAAGGTTTGAATAATAAAACAAATGGGATAAGAGCCCCTTTCAACAGGGAAGTTGTTTGTTTCCTGCTTTGGAACAAACTGTTTGCTATAATGAAACAAACTGTTTGCTATAATGAAACAAACTGTTCGCTATAATGAAACAAACTGTTTCCTTTAACGGAACAAGTTGTTTTCCTATGAGGAACAACTGTTTCCTTTGCGTAAACGGCATCACTCTTTATGAAAGGCTGACTCCACCCTTTAAACAAAAGAAAGTTTATGGCATTTAGTGCAACAAAAAGAGAACTGGGTGAGCTCTACACCTTCTTTCGCCTGCTGGCGGATGGAGCCGTGTCACTGGGCACACCGAAAGCTGAAAAAGACGAAACCCTGCGCTGGCCCGTTGCCTTGATACAGAGGGAAGAGCATGACGGTACGCGCCGTTACTATATCGAAGAGCAGGAAGTGCGCATTGTCAGCGGAACTACCGGGAAGGACGGTTCGTTTGTTCCGGGCGAGAAGGAGGAACTGCGTTTCCCCTGCGAAGATTTCGGTGATGCGGCAGAGTTGATTCTGCATCTGTTGAAGAACGTTTCGGGCGAGGAAGTGGAAGTGTCTGAAGGGCTGGAAGCCTTCTTGGATGCTGCCAATATATACGACCTGGAGTCCAAGACGGAAGACCGTACCGACTTCTCCGTTGCCTTCTGGCATCCCGAAGCATCTCTGACGGGCTTCAATGTCCGTTGTCGTCTTGCCCCGATGAATCCGTTGCTGGACGGAGGACGCACGGCAAATCTGAAGCTGGAGCAAAGCGGTGTCAAGTTTGCCGTGCCCACGGTGAACAAGGTGAATGCCCTGCCGGAATCTCCCATGGAAGTGGCGGAGCGTATGATGATGATTGAGCGACTGGGCGGTGTGCTGAAGTATGCCGACGTTGCCGATCGCGTGTTCCGCTGCAACCTGCTGATGATAGACCTCCACTTTCCCCGTATGCTGGCAGAGATGCTACGCCTGATGCACTTGGACGGCATTACCCGCATCAACGAGCTGACGGAGTGCATCAAGGAGATGAATCCTCTGAAGATAAAGGACGAGTTGATAAACAAGCATCACTTCTACGAGTTCAAGATGAAGCAGTTCCTGCTGGCACTTGCCCTCGGCATGCGCCCTGCCAAGATTTATAACGGTACGGACTCTGCTGTCGAAGGCATGTTCCTGACGGACGGCAACGGCCAGGTGCTTTGCTACCACAAATCCCGTCCCCAGGTCTTCGCCGATTTCCTCTATCAGAATACGCGTCTGGAGAAAGGCTCTGTAGACAAAGACAAATACGGTTTCCTGGAACGCGAGAACGGCGTCTGGTACTTTAAACTGAATGTGAAGATTGGACTGGTGAAACGATGAAATAGCCCTACTGAATACGCGCCGATTTGCATTATCAATAATCAACTATCAATTCTCAATTAAACAAATGAACGAGACATTACAAACCATCAAGGCACGCCGCAGCGTCCGTGCCTATACGGAACAGCAGGTTGCCGCAGACGATTTGAACCTTATCCTTGAAGCAGCCGCATACGCCCCCAACGGCATGCACTTTGAGACGTGGCACTTCACTGCCATTCAGAATAAGGAAGTACTGAAAGAACTGAACGATAAAATCAAAGGCGCCTTTGCCAAGAGTGACGACCCTCATACACGGGAACGTGGACATAGCCAGACTTATTGCTGCTACTATCATGCCCCCACGCTGGTCATTGTCTCCAACGAGCCTGCCCAATGGTGGGCTGCTATGGATTGCGCTTGCGCTCTGGAGAATATTTTTCTTGCCGCCAAGTCCCTCGGCATCGGTTCCTGCTGGATTAACCAATTGGGGCAGACGTGCGACGACCCCGATGTCCGCGCTTTCTTGACAAAGCTGGGGGTACCCGAGAATCATAAGGTATATGGCTGTGCAGCTTTAGGATATGCCTCTGCCGACGCTCCGGTGAAAGAGAAAAAGCTGAAGGAAGGTACGGTAACCATTATCCGTTAAGAAGAGACAGCGCTATTTACGAGTATCTCCCATACAGCCACCATGTGGCAGGCTGAACCGCCTAATACAAAGAAATGGAAAACCGAGTGCATGTACCGTGCCTTGCGCAAGGAGTAGAAGGCAGCTCCCGTGATGTAGCATACTCCTTCGGCAATAATCCAGTAGCAGGCTGTAGGGGAGAGGGCGAAAAGCTGCTTGAATACTACCAGTACGGACAGTCCCATCAGGATGTAACACACTGTTTCCACGTAACTGTGCTCCTCCATCTTGCGGAAGCTGACAACAGTACCGATGATGGCGCATAGCCAGACGAAGCCGAAAAGTTCCCATCCCCAACCACCGTCCTCTCTCAATGCAATGAGTGTGATGGGGGAGTAACTGCCTGCAATGTGCCAATAGATGGCCGCATGGTCCCAATGCCGCAAGCGCCGTTTCCACGGATTATGATGTTTCAGGGAGTGGTAGAGTGTGGAGGCAAGATAGGAGCCGCCCATGCCGAACAGATAGAGCCATACGCCGCATGCTGCCCAAAGGTTCTGTGTCTGGTAGCATTTTATCAGGAATAGTGCACTTACAATTACTCCCATGGCAATGCCGATGCCATGGGAGATGGAATTGATGGTTTCTTCTTTTTTACTATAAAATAGTCCGTTACGCTTTCTTTTCATCAGTCGAAGCATCCATAGCATGTGGGCAACAGTTTACGGTCTCCCAACGTGTTGTCTACACGTGCCACGTTCACCCAGAACTTGTTTTCGCGCACGCTTTCTATCGGGTAGGCTGCCTTTTGGCGGGTATAGCTGTGCTCCCATGTGTCGGCTACCACTTCGTATTCGGGATGTGGGGCATTCACCAGCACGTTGTCCGTCTTGTCGGCTTCGCCGTTCTTCACCTCTTGAATCTCGTCCCAGATGGTCAGCATCACGTGGACAAAGTTGTCGAGTTCGGCAAGGCTTTCGCTCTCCGTCGGTTCAATCATCAGTGTGCCGTGTACCGGGAAGGAGAGGGTAGGGGCATGATATCCACAATCCATCAGGCGCTTGGCGATGTCGTTTTCGCTGATGCCCGTCTCTTCGTGCACCTTACGGCATTCCAATATCATTTCGTGTCCTACGAAGCCGGTAGCACCGCGGTAAACGATGCCGTATGTATCCTTGAGGCAGGCTGCCAGGTAGTTGGCGCTGAGGATGGCTATCTTTGTGGCCCGTGTCAGCCCTTCTGTTCCCATCATGCGGATATAGCCGTAAGTAATGGGGAGGATACCTGCACTGCCGAAAGGAGCTCCGGACACCTGGTTGGCGGCATTGCCGAACAATTTGTGTCCCGGAAGGAACGGAACCAGATGCTCTGCCACGCAGATGGGACCTACGCCCGGTCCGCCGCCACCGTGAGGAGAGGCGAACGTTTTGTGCAGATTCAAATGGCAGACATCCGCACCGATAAAGCCGGGATTCGTCAAGCCTACTTGGGCATTCATATTGGCACCGTCCATATATACCTGCGCACCGCAGGCGTGTATGATGTGGCAGATTTCCACAATTTCCGTTTCAAAGATACCGTGTGTGGAAGGGTAGGTGATCATTAGGGCGGCGAGGTCCGCCTTGTTTTCTTCCGCTTTGGCGCGCAGGTCGGCCATATCCACATTGCCTTGTGCGTCGCAGGCGCAGGTCACGGTGGTAAAGCCTGCCTGGATGGCAGATGCCGGGTTGGTGCCGTGTGCGGATGCCGGTATCAGTATTTTGTTGCGGTGCCCTTGTCCTATACTTTCCAGATAGGCGCGGATGACGCGGAGTCCTGCATATTCGCCTGCCGCACCGGAGTTGGGTTGCAGGCTGACACCGGCAAAGCCGGTAATTATCTTCAGCTCTTCACTGAGGTTGCTTATCAGTTCGCGGTAACCTTCGGCCTGGTCTTCGGGCACCAGGGGATGCATGTTCATGAATTCCGGACGGCTGAGCGGCAGCATCTCTGCGGCAGCGTTCAGCTTCATGGTGCACGAGCCGAGGGAAATCATGGAGTGTGCCAGTGAGATGTCCTTGCGGTCGAGACGCTTGATGTAGCGCATCATCTCCGTTTCCGTATGGTATTTGTTGAATACTTCATGTGTCAGATAGGTGCTTTGGCGTTTCATCTCCGCGCTGATGCTGCTTGCCATGGGTACGTCGCTTGCCTTTTCCCAATCCCTTCCGGCGGCAATGGCAAAGATGGAGAGCAGTACGTTGACGGCAGTGATGTCCGTAGTCTCATCGATGCTCATACCTACGTCCCCATTCTTGAAATAACGCAGGTTCACTTCCTTGCTCAAGGCGATGGTACGTATCTGCTGTGCCGAAATGGTGTCGGGCAGTGCAAAGCGGAGCGTGTCGAAATATTGTACATTGACCTGCTTGTATCCCAGTCTGTTGATACTTTCTTCCAGAAATACGGCAATGCTGTGGATGCGTTCTGCAATGGTGCGGATGCCTTCCGGACCGTGATATACGGCATAGAAGCCAGCCATCGTGGCAAGCAGTGCTTGTGCGGTACAGATGTTGGAAGTCGCCTTTTCACGCTTGATGTGCTGCTCGCGGGTTTGCAGCGCCATGCGGTAGCACAGCTTGCCGTATTTGTCTTTCGACCAGCCGATGATGCGTCCCGGCATATTGCGCTTGTACTCGTCGCGGGTGGCAAAGTAGGCTGCCGACGGCCCGCCGTAGAACATCGGTGTACCGAGCCGTTGTGTGGTTCCGAAGACGATGTCAGCTCCCCATTCTCCCGGAGGGGTGAGCAGGGCGAGGCTCAGAATGTCGGCGGCAACGGCCACTTTGCAGTTGGCTGCATGGGCTTTTTCCACGAAGGCGCGATAATCTTCCACGTTGCCGGTAGCGTTGGGATATTGCAGTACGCAGGCGAAGATGTCCGGCGTGAATTCCATTTCATGGTATTTTCCTATACGCAGCTCGATACCTTGCGGAATGGCGCGGGTAGTCATTACTGCCAGTGTCTGCGGGAAGACGGCTTCGTCAACAAATACCACGTTGGCGCCCGATTTCTGCATGTCGCGCGGACGCAGGGCGTACATCATCGTCACGGCTTCGGCTGCGGCAGTCGCTTCATCCAGCAGGGAGCAGTTGGCAAGGGGCATGCCGGTGAGGTCGCATACGGCAGTCTGGAAGTTCATCAGGGCTTCCAGGCGTCCTTGTGAGACTTCGGTCTGATAGGGGGTATAGGAAGTGTACCAAACGGGGTTCTCGAATACATTCCGTTGGATAACGGCAGGAGTGATGGTATTGTACCATCCCATACCGATATAGGTTGTGTAAAGTTTGTTTTTGGCAGCCAGTCCTGTAATATGCTGTCCGAATTCATACTCCGTCATTGTCTTGGGCAGAGCCAGCGGTTCTTTCAGGCGGATGTTGGCAGGAATGGTTTTATCAATCAGCTCGTCCAGGCTTTTCACTCCTATTTTTTGGAGCATCTTTTCCTCGTCTTTTTCGCTGATGCCGATGTGGCGGTAGGCCAATAGGTCGTTTTTCATGGCTGTAATGATTTAAAAGTTTGCTGTATATTTACCGGAAGAACGGATTCTCCGCTTTTTCTATTCCTATGGTAGTCGGTGCTCCGTGTCCGGGATAGACAATCGTGTCGTTGGGCAGGATGAACAGACGGCTGCAAATATGCTCTATCAGTTCGTCGAAGTTGCCGCCGGCAAGGTCGGCACGGCCGATGCTGCCTTGAAACAGCACATCCCCCGAGAACATGCAGTGGTCTGCCGCGCAATAGTACACCAGGCTGCCTGGCGAGTGTCCCGGCACATGGATGGCTTCCAGTTCTGTATTGCCGAAGGTGATGATGTCTCCATCGTGCAGATAAGTGCCCAGGGGCACGGGGGCTTCCTGCAGTTGGAAGCCGAACATGCGGCTTTGTTTCGGCGCTTCGTCAATCCAGAACTCATCGGCCTGGTTGGCTTCGGCCTTCAGACCGAACTCTTTCAGCATGAAAGGATTGCCGAAGATATGGTCCAGATGCAGATGGGTATTCAGCAGATGTTTCACATTCAGCCCATTCTTGATGATGAAGTTTTTCAAGGCCTGCTTTTCTTCCTCATAAAAACAGCCCGGGTCAATGACGACCGCTTCATTGGTTTCGTCCCAAAGCACATAACAGTTCTCCGGGAACATATTAAATTCGAATCTCTTTATTTTCATATTATGTATTTAGATTTATCCCCCTACATATACTACTTTCTTTGTCTCGAAGAACTCCTCTTCAAAGAACTCCTTCAAGTCCCACAACGTGGTCTTGTTCTTGACGGGCATGGTTTCGTTTCCCAATTCGCCCCCCTTGAGGCAAATCAGTCCGTTGGGCAATGCATTCTGCTGTTTGGAGGAGATGTTCTTGCGGATAATCTTCAGTAGGTCTGTCAGCGGCATCACGGCACGGCTCACCACAAAGTCGAACTTCCCTTTTTCCTCTTCTGCGCGGGCATGGCGGAAGGTGATGTTTTTCAGCCCGATGCTGTTGGCTATTTCGGAGGCTACGCGTACTTTCTTTCCGATGCTGTCCACCAGATGGAATTGTACTTCGGGGAAAAGGATGGCAAGCGGGATTCCCGGAAAGCCTCCTCCCGTGCCGAGGTCCATAATTTGTGTCCCCGGTCTGAACCTGATTACCTTGGCTATGCCCAGAGAGTGCAGCACATGGTGTTCGTACAAGTTCTCTATATCTTTGCGTGAAATGACATTAATCTTAGAGTTCCAGTCCAGATAGAGGTCGTAGAGTGCGGCAAACTGCCGTTTCTGTTCTTCCGTCAGGTCCGGGAAATATTTGAGTATTAAATCCATTGTGAATTTTATGTTGATAGACAATTGATTACAGTTCCTATTCGCCGTCTGTTTTTATAGCGCTGCTCAATACAATGAATTTACCGTTCATCAGAGGGGCTATGTCCTCATAAGACAACGTGATTTTGGTTGCTCCCATTACGTATGGGGCAATTTCATATACATTATAATAGAAGGTGATTCCCGTTGGGTCCAGGTAGAAATTCTCGATGGGCTCCAGATCGCCGGTGGTGGCGTAGCCCATGTCCTCCAGCTCTTGGCGGGTGCTGACGTTGTTGTCTGCCATCAGCTGTTTCCAAAGCAAGTCGGTCAGCGCTTCCTTATAGTCGCCTTCAAAGAGGTCGTCCAGGCGGATGGGGCTTAGGGTCTTTAGGTCGAGGTTGAGGAAGGTGGACATATAGATGCCGTGTGCGCCGCCGGTATATTCGTTGTAATCTATACGGTAGGTCAGTATCAAGGTATTGCACAACTGCACATGGCTTTCGATTCCTTTATAATAGGAATACCAAGCTCCTATGCTTTCTTCGTCCTCCTTGTCCTGCTCATCCTTTTTGTACATCGGCTCCAGGTCATTGCGGTAGTCGCTGACATATTTCTCCGTATATTTCTTGACAGCTTCTTCGGGTGTCATCGCCATGTACTTGTCGCCGAAGCAGGCGGAGAGGAAGAAGGCGTTCAGACTGTCTTTCAGCCTCACGTCGGATGACTGGCTGGCGTAGGCAAAGTTGAGGATGAGGTTGCAGGCCGGCTTGGCTGTGTCTCCGAAGAGATGTACGGTTTCGTTTACTTGTATACTGTCGAACTCCAACGCGTATGCGTTTTTGTTCACGGTGTTACCGCAGGAAAAGAAAAAGCCGCTTGCCGCAAGCAGAAGGACAAGTAGGCTGACAGTTTGCTTTTTCATATTGAATTTCGTTTATAAATCAACATATCAATCAAAAAACTTTATCGACAAATATAGAACTTATTAACGAACTGCACACATAAAAAAGGAAAAATTAATTCCGGCAAACGGTTAAAACTTTCTATCTTTGCAGCGCTTATGAAGGAACTCCGTTACATACTGGCTGTACTCTTTTCCTCCCTTATCATTATAAGCGGAGTGGGGATTTCTGTAGTTCAGTATTGCTGTGCCGGATGCGAGACGACGCAAAGCTGCTGCACTTCCGGCTGTTCCAAATGCCATAATACACATCGTGCCTCACGGCAAACATGCAAGGATACCGGCTGTACAGCCGTCTACTACAAGGTGGATTTCGTGAAGCATGCACACGAGTCTGTTTCGTTCGTGCCATTCCTTACACTGTTTTGCGAGCAACTGCCGCTGTTTGATCACTCCTTGCCGCAGGTGGCTTGTACTCCGAGAGTTGTTTCAGGAGCACCGCCATATGTCGTCGGCTCGCGTCATTATCTGGCGCTCTATTCCACGCTTCTCATTTAGTGTTGTTTTATACGGGGCAATGACCTGGATTGCCCGGAGGGAACTGTTTGTTTTTTAATCACTTCTTTAAGTATAAAACAGAAATGAAATATAGTTTGATAGCCATTCTTCTGTTCTCTTTCACCGCCTTGCAGGCGCAGGTAAAGGGAACGGTAAAGGATAATTTGGGCGACCCGATTGCGGGTGCCAACCTCTTCTGGCAGGGAACCACTCAAGGAACCACCACTTCGGCGGACGGTACCTTCTCCTTGTCCAAACCCAATGACAAGCATATGCTTGTAGTCAGCTTTATCGGTTTTGAGAATGATACGATACACGTAAGTAACCGCAATGAGACGCTCGACATTGTCTTGCGCGAAGGGGTGGAACTGAGCGAGGTGAATGTGGTCAGCCGTAAGTTGGGCACCATGAAGCTGCGCAACAGTGTGATGAATGAAGATATGATAAGCAGCGCCGAGCTGAGCCGTGCCGCTTGCTGTAATTTGGGAGAGAGTTTTGTGACTAATCCCTCGGTGGACGTCACTTACTCTGACGCCGCCACCGGTGCCAAGCAAATCAAGCTTCTCGGCTTGTCCGGTACGTATGTGCAGATGATGACGGAGAATATCCCCAACTACCGCGGCTCTGCCGCCCCCTACGGACTGGGTTATGTACCCGGGCCATGGATGCAGAGTATTCAGGTGAGCAAGGGCAGTTCGTCCGTGAAGAACGGCTATGAGGCCATCACGGGACAAATCAATGTGGAATTCAAGAAACCCCAGTTGCCCGAAGCCGACTGGTTCTCCGCCAATCTCTTTGCCAGCAGTACTAACCGTTATGAAGCCAATGCCGATGCCACGGTGAAACTCTCCAAACGTTGGAGCACCTCTTTGCTGGCGCATTACGAGAATGAGACCAAAGCTCACGACAGCAACGACGACGGCTTTGCCGACATCCCCCGTGTGGAGCAGTACAACCTCTGGAACCGCTGGGCATACATGGGCGACCGCTACGTCTTCCAGGCAGGCATCAAAGTGCTTACAGAAGACCGCAACAGCGGGCAAGTCAGCCATGGCAAAACGTCCCTGGCAGACCCTTATAAGATAAGTATAGGTACCGACCGCTACGAAGCCTTCACCAAGAACGCCTATATATTTAATAAGGAGAAGAACACCAACCTGGCATTGATTCTTTCCGGCTCCCTGCACAAGCAGGATGCCTTGTACGGACGGAAAATCTACGATGTGGACCAGCACAACGCTTATGCCTCCTTGCTGTTCGAGACGGAACTGACCAAGCGTCAAAGCCTTTCTGCCGGACTGAGCTTCAACTATGACTCCTACGACCAGCACTACCGCCTGGACAATGACGCCGCACAGCCTTTGACGAAGAAATTCACCAAAGAAGCCGTCCCCGGCGCCTACGTGCAGTACACCTACAACTGGGACGATAAACTGGTGCTGATGGGTGGCATCCGCGGCGACCATAGCAGTGAGTACGGCTATTTCGTCACTCCGCGTTTCCATGTGAAGTACAATCCCAACGAGTATGTACATTTCCGTCTTTCGGCAGGAAAGGGATACCGCACGAACCATGTGCTGGCCGAGAATAACTACCTGCTGGCAAGCAGCCGCCGGATAGACATCGCCAAACGTCTTGACCAGGATGAGGCCTGGAACTATGGCGCAAGCACTTCCGCCTATATTCCCTTGTTCGGCAAAACCTTGAACCTGAATGCGGAATACTATTACACGGATTTCAGCAAGCAGGTGGTGGTGGATATGGATACGGACCCGCATGCCGTTCTGTTCTACAACCTTCACGGCCGTTCCTATTCGCAGGTAGTGCAGGTGGAGGCAAGCTATCCGTTCTTCCAGGGTTTCACCTTTACCGCGGCTTACCGTTGGACGGATGCCAAGACGAATTACAACGGAGAGCTGATGGAGAAACCCCTTACCAGCAAGTATAAAGGTTTGCTGACGGCTTCTTATCAGACACCTTTGGGATTGTGGCAGTTTGATGTGACTTTGCAACTGAACGGTGGCGGGCGCATGCCGGCTCCATACGAACTGACAGACGGCAACTGGTCGTGGGAAAGGCGCTATGGCGGCTTCGAGCAGTTGAGTGCCCAGGTGACGCGTTATTTCCGTCGCTGGTCTATATACGTCGGTGGCGAGAACCTGACAAACTTCAAGCAGAAAAACCCCATCATCGATGCTTCCAATCCCTGGGGAAGCAACTTTGATGCTACGATGGTGTGGGGACCGATGCATGGGGCAAAAGCCTATGTAGGTGTCCGTTTTAACTTGCCGAGAATATAATATTATTTATTAAATCAATAGCAAAACAATGAAAACAAGAAGATTTTTAGTTGCTTTGGCAGCCGTACTGTTCTGTACGACTGCCGCAATGGCAAAAGACATCCGTACAGCCGTGTTCAAGGTGGCACAGATGAAGTGTGAGAACTGTGTAAGGAAGATAAACAATAACATCCGTTTTGAGAAGGGACTGAAGGACTTCCACACAGACCTGAAGACAAAGACGGTAACCATCACGTATGATGCCGACAAGACCAGTGTGGAAAAGTTGAAAGAAGGTTTCGAAAAGTTCCATTATGAAGCGGAGTTTGTCAAGGAAACCAAGCAGGACGATAAGAAGTAATTGAACAAATGGCTCATTCCGGTTGTTGCTTTATTAAAGCGGAACAACAACCATCTAAAAAATAAATCGAATGAGCAATATAATTACTAAGGCACATCCCGTGCCGGATATGCACAGCACGGGATTGCGCGTCGTCGGTGCATGGCTTTTTGCCATCGTGCTGATACTGTTTTCTACAGTCTTTGTGCATATACCCTATACCCGTGAAATACAGATGGTACTGGCAATTCCGGTACTGCTGTTTTTCGGCTTTCCTTTTTATGCCGGTGCCTGGAAGGGAACCCGGTCGGGCCGCAACAATATAGACCGTCTGGTGGCGCTTACCACCTCTGTGGCTTTTCTGTTCAGTGTGTTCAACACTTTCTTCCCGGATTATTGGCTGGGCATCGGGCTGGAACCGCATGTCTATTATGGGGTTGCCGCCGTCATCATCGCCTTTTCCCTGACTGGCGAGTTTATGGAGGAACGTGCCCGGAGAACTGTGTCGGCGGCTATCTGCCGGTTGGGAGGCTGGCAGCATAACGCAGCCCGCGTACTGCCGGAGAAGCAACGCATTGACGACCGTGTTGCCGAGCTTTTTGTCCCGGTCATTCTCATCATTTCCCTGCTGACCTTTTTTATATGGGTGTTCTTCGGAGGCATAGATGTAGTGTCACACGGTCTGTTTGCCGCTTTGTCCGTATTGGTGGTGGCTTGTCCGTGTGTGGTAGGGCTGGCCACTCCAGTAACTTTGGCGGCGGGCCTTAATAAAGCTGCCCGCAATCATATCCTAATCAGAGACACTTCCGCTTTAGAGCAGATACGCAATGTGGATGTGGTGGTATTCGATAAGACCGGGACTCTGACAGAAGGGCATCCTACGGTAATAGGCTGGCTGTGGGCGCAAGGGCAGGAGGAGCATTATAAAGATGTATTGCTTGCCGCCGAGTCTACTTCGGACCATCCTTTGGCAGAAGCAATCGTTACGGCCCTGGAAGGGGAGGAGCAGGTTATCCCTGCCCACCTGGACGGTTTTGAAAACATTACCGGAAAAGGTGTCAGAGTGGCCTATCAAGGTGCGGAATATTGGGTAGGAAGCCATAAACTGCTGAAAGATTATCAAGCCAATTTGTCGGATATCCTGGCCGATATGCTGACACAATATGAATCGGACGGAAACAGTATTGTCTACTTTGGGCGTGAGAACGATTTACTTGCCGTTATTGCCATCAAGGACCAGTTGCGGGTGACTTCTATGGAAGCTATCCGGGAACTGCGTATCCAGGACATCGAGATATGCATGCTTACGGGAGACGGTGAGCGTACAGCTTCTTCCGTGGCCGGCAGTTTGGGTATCATGCGTTTTGTGGCCGATGCCATGCCCGATGACAAAGAGGATTTCATCCATAAGCTGCAGCTTCAGGGTAAAACGGTTGCCATGGTAGGTGACGGCGTGAACGATGCGCAAGCCTTGAGCTGTGCTGATGTAAGCATTGCCATGGGAAAGGGGACCGATACGTTGATGGACACCGCCATGATTACTCTCAGGACTTCAGACCTGCTGCTGTTACCCAAAGTTTTCCGGTTGTCTCGCCAGACTGTGAGCCTCATGTACCGGAATCTGTTCTGGGCTTTCATCTATAATACAGTGGGTATCTTTGTCGCGGCCGGAGTACTCTATCCCGTCTATGACATCCTGCTGAGTCCTGCGCTGGCAGGTGCTGCCATGGCTCTTTCCTGTGTATCCGTGGCTTTGAGCAGCCTTCGTCTGAGTTCCAGGTTCTGACGGCTGTATTCTCAGCTGTTCCTATACTCCAGCGGACTCATGCCCATGTGCCTCTTGAAGTATTTTCCAAAGAAGGAAGCACTGGGGAAGTTCAGGGAATAGGCAATCTCCTGAATGGTCATGTTGGTTGATTTCAGCTTGGCTTTCACGTCTACGATGACGACGTGGGCGATGATGTCCAATACATTTCTGCCGGTCACCTGCCTCACGGTGGTGCTGAGGTGTTGCAGGGAGATGCCCAGTTTGTCGGCATAGAATTGCGCGCGGCGTTCGCGGGTATAGTTTTCGATGACGAGCTGCACCAGTTCGCGGCATATTTCCTCTTTCCGGCTCTTGTTCCCTTTTTGCATCTGCGGACGGTGGCAATACATTCTGTCTATGCCGCTGAGGAGCAAGTTCAATGTGCTTTGAGCCATTTTTGTATCGGGAGGATAGGGACCGGTCGTGATGCGTGCCCATAAGGCAAAATAGTCCTTGAAATAGGAGGCGACGGTAGGGTTGACAGCCAGTACCGGATACTCCAGTATGTTGGAGAAGGAGCTCAATGTAGACTGGATGAGGTTGACTCCATTGAGGCAATGGGAAGAAAACCCCACGAATCCCAGGCACACTTTTTCCTTTTGTTCGTAAAACTGTATGATGGTTCCGGGAAGCAGGGTGATAAAATCCCCTTGCTTGATTTCCGTATCCATCAAGTTGATGGATACCGTGATGGAACCTTCTATGCATAGTGCAAAGATGCATGCTTTCAGGCGGCACGACTGTTTGTATATGTTTAGAATGTCTTCCGTTACTTCAGTCCATGCAATCATGTCTACTGGCAGGTCGACTTGAGGAAATTCCATACGCTTTGTCGTTTAGAGTTCGCACAAAGGTAATTCTTTTCCGGGAAAAAGTAACGGAAGACATTCTGTTTTTAAAATGAAATGTTCTTTTTTTAAAATGTAACGTCCATCTTTACGACGAAAGTACGTGGCGCGCCCACTGCCATGGGACGATAGCTGTACTCCTTGTTCAGCAGGTTGTTTATCATGAACTGGAAAGCTACTTCCTTGGTGGCTTTCACCCCGAAGCGCATGTCCACTGTGGCATAGTCCGTATTATGCTTTTTCCAATAGAATGCCAGGGTTTCCCCGTTGGACGAGCCGAAGAGGATGCCGCGCACGTAGTCCAGCAGGTCAGGTTCACTTTTGCTGCGTTCGTCCAGCATAATATAGTCCACGGCAAGTATCTTGCTTTTCCAGTTTACGTTGGCACCTATGTTGATGCGTTTCCACTGAAAGTCCAGCGTGGCCTTGAAACTGTGTTTCGGACGATATTTCAAGTACTTGCCGTCATTGCTTTTCTCCTTCATCTGAAGCGGGTCAGTATAGGTGTTCTCCAGGGCATTGCGTTTCTTGTAGTCGGCATCCCTCGGTTCGGTATATACATATCCCAGGTTATAGAGCAGCTTGGCGTTTTTGTTGAAGGTGTACATGCCGTTGGTGCTGATTTCCATTCCATAAATCTGTGCTTTGGACACGTTGTGGAACTGTGCCCCGATGCCGAAACCCTTGCCGTTCTTCAGCATTTGTATGGCGTCTGTAACGCTGTTTATCATGCTCAGGTCCGCATTGTTGAATAGGCCGAACTGGAATTCCACCATATCCTTGTATTGGGTATAGAAAGCGGCGACATCTGCAAATCCTTGTAAATTGCCTGCCTTGTACCCTTGCTTGAATCCCAGCTCGGCATTGAATCCTTTTTCCGGCTGTACGTTGTAGTTGGGATATACACCTACACCTCCGATGTCTTTGCGAAGGTATTTCTCGGTGATGGAGGGATTACGGTAACCCTGGCCGAAGCTGGCACGCAGGAAGCTGTAATCGGCTAGCTGGTAGTTCAGCCCGGCACGGAACACGGGGCGGAAAGGAATCTTGCTCCCGAAAACCTTTGTGTCGGCTTCCCGGTAGTGCTTGTCTATCCGGTAGTATTCGGCACGTACACCGGCCGATACGCTGAGGCGGTCCCAGAAGCGCTGGTCGTATTGCATATAGGCGGCAACATTGTCACTTTGATGTACTTCTTCCGTTTCGCCGGAGAAGGTGCGGATATGTTCGTAAGTCAGACCCGTGGTGATTTGTGCGCCGCCGTCCCATTTCTTGTTGAACTGATAGTCCAGATAATAGTCGTAATTCTTGTCCGTCCGTGTTGGTGATTGATTGCGCTTCGGATTGAGTACACCGGATAGCCAGGGAACCAGGTCGCTGGGTAGTTTCCCTTCAAGCAGTCCTCCCATGTCAGACGGCAGGCCGTTGCTCATTACCCAGGAGATGAGGTCGCAATAGTCGGCAGTGGTGGCATTGGGGAATATGTTGTCCAGAGAGCCGAAGACACCGTCCATCAAATCACTCAGCTTGTCGCTTCCCAGCCATTTGATAACTCCGGTCATCAGTGGCTGGAGGGCTGTGTAGTCTCCATTGGCAATGTTCTGGATGACTTGTGCGTCGGTGCCCATGTTGCCCAGAATATCCGTAATGGAGGCGGATTGTGTAGGGCGTACCACATTGTCCGCACTGTAGTAGAAACGGCCCTTTACTTTGTGTGAAGTACCTCTTTCAGGATTGGTGAAGTTGAAGAAAGGGTCAATGCGGAAGTTGTTGGACTCACGTCCCATATTAGTAAAGGGAGAGGGGCGGTAGGCCTCGCCGGGCGAGCGCCAGATGAAGAAATCCCCGTACTTGTTGGAAAGGAAATCCACGTTGAAACCGTAGTTCATCAGTTTCATACCCATATCCGGCTGATAGTAGGTGAGGTTTCCGTTGATGTGGAAACGTTTGTTGTAACCTTGTTGGCGGTAGCCCTCGTCGGTAAAGAGATTCAGTCCGCCGCTGACGTCAAAGTTACCGATGCGGCGGGAGTGGGTGAGGTCGAAACCTTCGTAGAGCGGATTGCGTACACCGCTGAAAAGGCTGTTGCGCAACAAGGGCTTTACCGGATATTTGTCCTCTTTCCAGAAAGATTTGTCACTCCATTGGTAATCGCTGTTGTCGGGGTCGTCATAGATTCCTACATAGGCACTGAAACGGGTCTGAGGGGTCAGTCCCGGCCGTGCGGTGCGTATGTTGATGATGCCGTTCAGGGCCGACGAACCATAGAGCACGCTGGAGGCTCCTTTGATGACCTCTACCTGCTGCACATTTTCCAGAGGTACGCTGTTCCAGTTGATGACTCCGTTTTGGGGGCTGAGCACGCTCATCCCGTCTACCAGTACCAGGCTGCGGGCACCTACGCTGTAAGTCCAGCCGCCACCGCCTCGAATGCTGGGTTGCTTGTCGATGATATCCACCCCCGGAATGGTCTGCAGTGTCGAGGTGATGTCTGTGGGAGCCTGGCGGGCAATGTCACTGGCCTTTATCAAATCCATGGAGACCGTCACATCGCTCAGCTTCTGTTCAAACCGTCCGGCCGAGACCACGACATCTTCCAGCAGGTTGGTGCTTTCCTTCATGTACACGTCTTTCTGCATAATGTCTCCTTTGCTGATGACGATGGGCATTGGCACATCCTCATATCCCACGTAGCTGAATACCAAATCTACACCTCCCGCCGGCAGGTGTACTTCGTATGCACCGTTTATGTCGGTCACTACGCCTTGCGTGTCTTTCAGCTTGTAGGTGACCGATGCCCCTGCAAGCGGTTCATTGGTCGTTGCATCATATACGTGCCCCTTCAATATCTGTGCAGATATGGAAAAGCTGAACAGTAACGCTGCGAATAGCGTTATTAGAATTCTTTTTTTCATAAGTCTGTCTTTTTGTGAATAGTTATATCAGAATGTTTGCAAAGTACGTGAGATATTATCAGATTATCAAGGTGTATTTTTATGAATAGATGCTACATATTTAAGATAAATTCGGGGAGTGAATTCAAAAAAGTGCTATATTTGCTTGCATGAAACTGGAAATATCAGATTGGAACATGATTCCTTATGCCGGGGCGTGGAGCCAGCAGACGGAGTGGTTTGACGCACTTGTACATGCCAAGCAGGCAGGAGAGGGCTATGTCAATCATATTGTGCTCTGCGAGCATCCCCATGTCTATACATTGGGGCGTAGCGGAAAAGAAGGGAATATGCTGCTGGGAGAAGAACAATTGCGCAGGATAGGGGCTACGCTCTATCATATTGACCGTGGCGGAGACATTACGTATCATGGTCCGGGACAGTTGGTCTGCTATCCTATTCTGAACCTCGAGGACTTTTCTTTGAGGTTGAAGGAGTATGTGCATCTGCTGGAAGAGGCGGTAATCCGCGTTTGTACTTCGTTTGGCATCGCTGCCGGACGCCTGGAGAAGGCAACGGGCGTATGGTTGGAGGGCGATACTCCCCGTGCCCGTAAGATTTGTGCCATCGGCGTGCGCAGCAGCCATTTTGTTACCATGCATGGGCTGGCACTGAATGTGAATACCGATTTACGTTATTTCAGCTATATCAATCCCTGCGGATTCATCGACAAGGGGGTCACTTCTTTGCAGAAAGAACTGGGACATGAAGTGCCGATGGAAGAGGTGAAGGAGCGTCTTTGCAAGGAACTGGTAAGTCTTTTGTCATGAACTACCTGGCACATATATTCCTTTCCGGTTCGAACAGAAAAGTACAGTTGGGCAATTTTGTAGGGGATGCCGTAAAAGGAAGTTCCTATAAAAATTATCCGCCGGATATAGCCAAGGGGATTCAGCTTCACCGCGCTATTGACGACTATACCGACCATCATCCGGCAGTTTGCGAGGTGGTGCATAGGCTTCAACCAGAATTCGGACGCTATTCGGGGGTATTGTTGGATATTTATTTCGATTATTTGCTGGCTTCCCGTTTCGAGTCGTTCTCCGGAGGCTCCTTGAGGAAGTATACCCGGAATTTTTATCTTTCCCTCCTTATCAATTACCGCTATCTTCCGCTACGGTTCAAACGTTTTATCTGGCATTTTATCCTGACCGACCGTTTGCGGAAATACGCCACTCTGAACGGAATAAGAGAGTCTTTGAACATCATGGTGGAATATCATCATATTGATATATCCGTAGATAAGGCAATTCGATACCTTGAAGAGCACGATGAGGAACTGTTTGCTGTGTTCCAGCCATTTTTTATTGAATTGCAGAGGTTTTGCGCTGAATATCAGCATAATTATAAGTCACAATTTTAAGGACGAAGAAGGAATGAATATCGTGTCGGCAAGGAATTAATATCCTGCCGACACGATATTTGTTTTTTGTATCACACGTTGTTGATTTCCTGCATGACATGTTATTGATAGCTTGTGCCCTGTGGAATCAGCTTCCCGTACTCCGCTTCTCCCTTGCCAGTACCGAGATGATGTACCCTCCCTTGCTGTTCACCTTGTTCCAGTTTGTTCCATTGAATATTTTCCAGACGTAGTTTCCCAGCCTGCCGTAGTCCGATAACTTCAGAATCTTCCTGATTTCCTCCCGGTCGGTGATGTAGAGCTTTTCCAGATTCAGCATGAGGCATTCCAGGTTGTGCGTATTCCTGTTGTAGGCATATCCGGGAATGTCTAAATCAGGATTTCCCTGCGCTCCTCCGCTTTCCCCGGGGGGAGTAAGAGGGGGAAGTGCTCTACTTTCTTTTGCTTTGCTTTCTTTGCTTTGTTTGGAATTGCATGCATTTTCGGGGAAAATGTCTGCATCCTGCGTGCAATTTTCCCGTTTTTGCGTACAAGTCTTGTCCTTGTCCGGTTTATCTTCCTCCGTCTCTACCAGCAGATAGGGCAGGGTGGTGAGGTCCCTTTTTCTTCGTTTGGTGGCTTCCAGCCATACCTTCTGTATCTCGGTAGAGGTCAGTACCCCTTGCTCCTTATAGGTTTTGGGGTCGAAAAAAGCTTTCTCCACCAGAATGTCCACGATTCCCTGCATCTCCTGCTCGTTGATGTCCTTTCCCGCCTTGTTTGTGAACAGTGTGCATTGCTCCGCGTTCCATTTCAGGTAATATCCGTTTTCCTTGTGTATCTTGCACAGCAGTTTCATTACCGCCGCCGTTCCTTTCAGTCCGAACCTGGCTTCCACCAGTTCCACTGCTATCTCTTCGAATAGATTTACTTTGAGGGGGAAGTATAGCATTCCCCCGTACATCATGGCCATTGTTTTTAGTGTTTAATGATTAGTGATTAATGGTTAATGATTAGCATATGGGGCTCCATTCGAGGAAGTTCTCCAGCTGGAAGGTTTTCCATGCCTGCAGTTCCACGTCCCAGAAGGCTATGGTGCTTGTCACTCTTGTGATGTCATAATCTTTTCTGAAGTCTGCCTTGTAGGGCAGTAAGGTGGCTTTCGCCAGCCTGAATGTCCCGTCCTGCTTGTGGTAGGCTATGAGTGCGTGTCCGTATTGCATGTGGTCTATCAGGCTTTCTATCCGTTGGGTCATCCATGTGGCGCATGTTTCCGTATAGCTCTTTTCCAGCATGATACGTATTTTCCATAGGTTTTTCAGTGCCTCGTGAAGTGGGGCGTGCTTTGTCAACTTTCTCATCTTGTTGTTTTTAAAATTAATAATTGTATTAGTTTGGCAGGAGGTACGCTTGTATATAAAAAAGATGCCGCATTCATTGAGAAAGCGGCATCTGCAGGCGGTGTGGCTTCATCCTTACCAAAGTGGCGGCAAAGGTAAGTGGTTTATTCCTTAAGTTGTTTATATTTAATTATTGTCAATAAGTTTCGTGGTTTCTGCCCTTTTTGTTTTATTCCCTATATCTCTCCTGCTACCTTCATTTCCCGCCACACTTCACCGAACTCTTGTATTATAGTATTTTCTGACAGTCTTTTATAGTCTGGCGTTCTGAAGTCGAAATGTGAGTATGCCCATTGTGCTAATGCCTTGTTGCTTGTCGGCTTTTCTTCTATAAAGTATCTTGATTTTTTCCATAGGATGATGTCTTTAATGACTTCTTTCCTATATTGTGGCAGTATTCCTATAACCTCCCCACTTGAGGGACGTCCTACTCCCGCTTTCGGAGCTGATATGCCGTGCTTTACATTCGTTTCTAGGGGGTCTCTTTTTGTTTTTTTTCCTTACTTTGGAGTGTCTCTTTTGCTTTCATTTTTCTAATGTTTTTGGGTTAATAATTAAAATTACTGTAGTTTGTAAAATAAATGCAAAGGTATATCAAGTTTTTTGTTTTTGTGGAGTAAGGATGGAGATAAAAAGCTGGGTTTTATCTTTATGATGGGTTAATGCGTTGATATATAAATAGAAATGACTTTGACTTGGAAGTGTTTTTTAAACGTTCGTTTAATGGACGCAAAGATAAGACTGTTTTTTATATCCTCAAAATGTTTAATAAAAATATTTTGGAAAACCCATCGTAGCTCAGTTTAATATGCAGTAATTCAGTATATTAAGTATCTTATTTAATATTTAAAATTTCCATTCCCTTTTATTAACTCATTTCCTATTTCATTTTCTGAAATTTGACGTTCAAAAAACGAACGTTTAAAAAACGCTTTTTGTTTGTAATCCGTTCGTTTATAGTCTCTTACCAGAAGGTAATGACGAACTGCAAGAAAACTGTTGGCAAGAAGGGCACAATGCTTGCTGTATTTTACATGAGGTGCTCGCAAATGATTGGATACCAGGTATATACCGAGGGTTCAAAGCCCCAGAGGAACACTCTTTTGTGAACAAAACAACGAAAATGGAAACGGATAACGAGGTTGAAGTCTGGCATGCCATGCGTGCCACATACCGCAGGGAGCTTGATGCGGTGCATCTTCTCGAGAAGGAGAACCTCGGCTGTTTTGTCCCCATGCAATATAAGGTAAGTATCCGTAAGGGTAAGAAAGTCCGTACTTTGGTTCCCGTCATCCGTAATCTGGTTTTTGTCCATGCACGTCCTTCCGACGTACAGCGTGTTAAGTCTCAAATTACTTATTTGCAATATATAACCGATACCCGCAGTGGTCAGAAGATAATTATTCCCGACCATGAGATGCAGCGCTTCATCGCCGTTGCCGGAACCTATAACGACCATTTGCTTTATTTCCAGCCCGAAGAGTTGAATCTGTCGAAAGGAACTAGAGTCCGTATTACGGGTGGTGACTTTGCAGGTCAGGAGGGCGTTTTTCTGAAAGTGAAGGGTGCACGTGACCGCCGTGTGGTTATAGAGATACAAGGTGTCATTGCCGTTGCCATGGCCACCATCCATCCGGACCTTATAGAAGTGATCAAATAACGATCACTATGTAGGATGTGGCGAAGTATCTTTTTTCCTCTTTAGAATCTAAAATCATAAATCTGAAATAATATGTCTCTTTTAGAAGAAGCACTCCTCCTTCAGCGTGCTGCGCACGATCTGATGTATTTGGGTATGGACGGGAGTCCTATCTATAGCGATGACTTGTCGTGTCGCAATGGCGAAGTCTATCACCAGACTACAACTTTGTATAACTCCGGTATCTGGGGCGCTACGATAGAGGAGCAGGCTAATGTCTGTCTTGCTCTCCTGATGGGTTACAACGCTTCGTTCATTGACCATGGCGAAAAACAGCAGCATGTGCAGGACGTTCTGAATCGTTGCTGGGATATTCTGGATACCCTTCCTACTTCATTATTGAAGCTTCGTTTGCTTACTGCTTGCTATAGTGAAGTGTTCGACGAGCCTTTGGCAGATGAAGCTCGTACTATCATTGCTTCATGGGATTCTGCATCACTTACGGCAGAACAGCAGGAAGCCGTTGATGAGTTTCAGAATGTGGTGGACAATCCCTATCCTTGGGAATATCTTGACGAATAAAATCCATAGAATAGACTTTATAAATATATATGAGTATCATTGAAAAATCAAATAGCGGACGTCTGACAGATGAAAATTCCACTCAAATAGCCGAACTGTTGGGCTGTGAACCTGCAGTATTGAAGGCTGTTCAGCAAGTGGAAACCGGCGGTAGGGGAGGTTTTTTTTCTCCCGGAAAGCCTGCCATTCTTTTTGAGGGGCATATTTTTTGGACCCAGTTGAAGAAAAGGGGGAGTAATCCTGAATATTATGTAAAAGGTAATGAGAATATCCTTTATCCTAAATGGGAAAAAGGCCGCTATAAAGGTGGTATTGGCGAATATGACCGCTTGGAGCAAGCCCGTAAGATAAATCGTGAAGCGGCAGACGCTTCCGCCAGTTGGGGTATGTTCCAGATTATGGGCTTTAACTATGCGGCTTGTGGAGAAGAAAGTATAGAAAGTTTCGTACGCAGCATGTGCGAGAGCGAATTCAAACAGCTATTACTTACTGCTAATTTTATTAAGAAGAATAGCCAGATGCTCCAGGCTTTGCAGGCTAAGGATTGGGTAGTGTTTGCTAAATGCTATAACGGACCGGCGTATGCGCAGAATAGTTATGACGTGAAGTTGGAGGCGGCTTATCTGAAGTATAGCTCATAAAATAATACGTCTAAATTGAATGTTGACCAATAATTGGTTTAATTGTAAAATCTTATTTACTGCTTTGATGTTTGAATGAGAGAATATTATAAGAATTGTATATGTCTGGTGACTTAAAAGATATAGTTTGGCAGTCTGCACGAATCATTTCTGGCTATGATGCTACCCGTGTCCGTCAGGATGCTTGCGGTGCATGGATTGCCTATAATGATTTCAATAATCATGAAAGTATTTTCGGTTGGGAGATAGATCATATCTATCCGGTCTTTAAACTGAAGCAGCTTGGTGTTCCAGAGAGTTTATGGAATGATCCGCTGAACCTCCGTGCTTTTCATTGGAAAAACAATCGTAGCAAGGGAACTTCCTATCCCATGTATATCTCTGCTGTCATAGGTTATGGAGATACCAATATGGAGCAGCGTAATGTATTCTGGGTTTCAGACCCTTTACAAGATAGCTTACGCAGTCTCTTTAAAATCAAGGAATAATCTAGTTACATTATAAATATATGAATATTGCAATTGTTGGTACCGGTTATGTAGGCCTGGTATCAGGAGCTTGTTTCTCTGAAATGGGAATCAACGTTACTTGTGTCGATATTGACGAGAAGAAAATTCAAAAGTTGAAAGATGGTGTCATGCCCATCTATGAACCCGGACTGGATGAACTGGTAGAGCGTAATGTAAAAGCCGGTCGTCTTCAATTCACGACGGATTTAACCGCTTGTTTGGACGAAGTGGAAGTGGTGTTCAGTGCAGTAGGTACTCCTCCTGATGAAGATGGTAGTGCCGATTTGAAATATGTACTGGAGGTAGCTCGCACGGTCGGGCGCAATATTAATAAACATGTTGTTTTGGTAACAAAGAGTACAGTTCCGGTTGGTACTGCCAAGAAAGTGCGTGCCGCCATTCAGGAAGAACTGGACAAACGCGGTGTAAACATAGAATTTGACGTAGCTTCAAATCCTGAATTCTTGAAGGAGGGTGCAGCTATAAAAGACTTTATGGCACCGGACCGCGTAGTGGTTGGTGTGGAGAGCGAACGTGCCCGTAAGCTGATGGAAAAACTCTACCGGCCTTTTACACTGAATGGTTATCCCATTTTAATGATGGACGTCCCTTCTGCAGAAATGACTAAATATGCGGCGAATGCCATGCTTGCCACACGCATCAGCTTTATGAACGATATAGCGAATCTTTGCGAGCGTATAGGAGCCAATGTAGACAATGTGCGCAAGGGTATGGGGACTGATTCCCGTATCGGTAGCCGCTTCCTTTATGCCGGTTGCGGCTATGGTGGTTCCTGCTTTCCCAAGGATGTGAAGGCCTTGGTACATACCGGCATTGAGAACGGTTATCACATGCAGGTGATTGAAGCCGTGGAGGCTGTGAACGAGAAACAGAAGAGTATCGTGTTCGACAAACTGAATGCTGCTTTCAATGGAGATTTGAAAGGTAAAACGGTTGCCATATGGGGACTTGCCTTCAAGCCTGAGACCGATGATATGCGTGAGGCTCCGGCTTTGGTGGTTATAGAAAAGTTGTTGGAAGCGGGTGCTACAGTGAAGGCTTTCGACCCTGTTGCAATGGCCGAGTGTAAACGGCGCATCGGCGATACGATTACATATTGCAAGGATATGTATGAAGCTGTGATTGATGCCGATGCCGTGGCCCTGCTTACGGAATGGAAGCAGTTCCGTATGCCGAGCTGGGCAATCATTCATAAAGCAATGAACGATTATATTGTAGTAGATGGCCGTAATATCTATGACAGTGGGGAATTGCAAGAGTTGGGTTTCATTTATTCCCGTATCGGTCAAAAGTAATTCTGATTATCTATATTGAAAATGAAAAGAGTATTAGTAACTGGTGGAGCGGGGTTTATCGGTTCCCATCTTTGTGAACGTTTGTTGGCAGAGGGCAATGACGTAATCTGTCTTGACAACTATTTCACAGGCAGTAAGGACAACATTCGTCATCTGCTCGATAATCATAATTTCGAATTGGTGCGCCACGACGTCACCACTCCCTATCATGCCGAAGTGGATGAAATCTATAATCTGGCTTGTCCGGCTTCACCTCCCCATTACCAGTATAATCCTATAAAGACGATGAAGACCTCCATTTATGGAGCCATGAACATGCTGGGGCTTGCAAAACGTACGAAAGCCAAAATACTTCAGGCATCCACGAGCGAGGTTTATGGTGATCCTGCCATTCATCCTCAGGTAGAAAGTTATTGGGGTAATGTCAATCCTATCGGGATTCGGTCCTGCTACGATGAAGGCAAGCGTGCATCTGAAACCCTATTCATGGATTATCACCGCCAGAATGGTGTACGCATCAAGATAATCCGGATATTCAATACTTACGGTCCGCGTATGAATCCGAATGACGGTCGCGTAGTGTCGAACTTCATTGTCCAAGCTTTGAAAGGCGAAGATATTACAATTTATGGTGACGGTCATCAGACCAGAAGTTTTCAGTATGTGGATGACCTTATTGAGGCAATGGTACGTATGATGGCAACGGATGATGGTTTTATTGGCCCGGTGAATATGGGTAATCCAGACGAATTCACAATGCTGGATCTTGCTGAGAAGGTAATTGAACTGACGCATTCAAAATCCAGAATCGTATTTTGTCCGTTACCGGGTGATGATCCGAAGCAGCGCAAGCCGGATATCAGTTTGGCAAAAGAGAAATTGGATGGCTGGGAACCGAAGATAAAGCTGGAAGACGGATTGAAGAAGACGATTGCGTATTTTGCTGAAAAAATAAGTAAGTAAAGATTAGGAGTTCTCCATATTTCGGTTTATCTTTGAGTGAAATTTGAAAGTCATGAGTGAAATCAAGCCATATAAAGATCAAGAACCGGAGTCTCAATCCGTAAGTGAGGTTGTAATGATGTATGAAGCATCGACAAGTACCGTGGATGATTTTATCGCATCCTTGCCGAAGGATATGATGCAAAAATTGATAGATTTTGCTGTAGAAGAGTGTAATGCCGGCAGGTGTATTTCTCACGAACAAGTGAAGGTCACGATGAAAGAACGAATGGGATGGAAATAGTCTGGCTCCCTTCTGCAGATGAAGCGTTCTTTAAATTATTGAAAGATGTGGAAGGTCTGTTCGGTACTTTAGTTGCTGAACAAGTTTCAGAAAGGATTTATTCTCATATTGACTTATTAGGCTCTTTTCCGGGTATTGGTGTGCGCGACTTCTTTTTTTCCAATGCAGTAGTCCGTTATCTGGTCAATACTCCCAATATCATTTATTATACAATAGTTTTTGACAAAGTTGTTATTGTTGCTATTCTAAACTCACGGCAGTCACCCGAAAATATACATAGAGTGATTGCCAATATTCTGAAATCAAATAATCTGTTATAATTTTATCTGTGACTGACTCTCTAAAGAGTCAAGCTGTAAAAGGTGTTGTGTGGAGTGCGGTTGAACGTTTCTCCGTACAAGGTATACAGTTTGTACTAAGTATTATTATTGCCCGTCTGGTGGCTCCTTCGGAGTATGGATTGATAGCGATGCTGGGAATATTCCTGGCTATAGCCCAAACGTTTATAGACAGTGGTTTTTCGAATGCACTGATACAGAAGAAGGATAGGACGGAGGTGGATTTCTCGACGGTGTTTTATTTTAATATCGTAGTTTCTATTTTTGTTTATACACTTCTTTTTCTTGCATCACCTTACATCGCAGTATTTTATAAAGAACCGCAGTTGGAAATAATTACGAAGTGGATCGGACTCGGATTGGTAATATCTGGCTTTTCAATTGTTCAACGAGCTAAATTAACTATAAGTCTAAATTTTAAAACTCAGGCTCAAGCTTCGTTAATTGCAGTTATTATAAGTGGAATAATTGGAGTTGTTATGGCTTACTTAAAATTTGGAGTTTGGGCTTTGGTTGTTCAAGCTTTGATAAATAATGCTTTAAATACATTCTTTCTATGGATATTTGCATGTTGGACTCCCCTTTTAAAATTTTCTTGGCAATCTTTTGATACACTATTTTCTTTTGGTTCTAAATTGTTGATGGGAGGAGTATTGCATACTGTTTATCTTAATCTTTATAGTTTAGTGATTGGACGCTGGTATTCATCTATTGATGTAGGGTACTATAATAGAGCTTATTCATTGGTCAATTTTTCTTCGGTGAATTTAGTGGGTGTTATATCCCGTGCCATGTTCCCCATTTTTAGTGAAATACAAGATGAAGAAGAACGGTTAACTGTAGTTTTTCTAAAATGTCTCCGTCTTTGTTGTCTGTTCATTTTTCCGTTGATGATAGGGATTTCTGTATTGTCAGATCCATTAATACGATTACTATTGACAGATAAATGGCTTCCTGCCGCTGATTTGTTGTCTATACTTTGCCTAGCCTATATGTGGTATCCTATAATGATCTTAAATTGGCAATTTTTAAGTGTGAAAGGAAGGGCTGATTTAACGTTAAAAGCTGAGATAATAAAAAAAATAATCTCTTTACTTTTATTGGTATGCTCTGTACCATTAGGTATAAAGGCCATTTGCTTTAGTTTGGTTTTATATAATTTTTGTGATATATTTATTATTCTATTATTTGTTCGCAAAGTATCACGTATTGGTTTTTGTATAGAAGCTTTGAATATATTACCTATCTTTTTAATTTCAATTGTAATAGGTATGTGTTTGGTAATTCTAAAATATTATGTGCATTCCCCTCTATTAACACTTTTAGGTGGAATTATAGGAGGAGGAAGTGTTTTTTTATTTTTAATTTTTGTAGCTCGTTTTCCTGAAAGAAAATTTATATTTAAAATATTTAATCAAAAAAAACATGAATAATGAAATTCACATAGTTTGTGCCACTGATAGTAATTATATTCCTTATTGTGGTGTGTTGTTAACTTCTATATTTGAAAATAATAAAGAAGAAAATGTATATGTACACATTTTAGGTACTGCTTTATCTGTTGAAAATAAAATGGCATTATATCGTGTAAAAGATAGGTATAATCAGGAAGTTATTTTTTATGATATTGACGATGTTATTGCTCATAATGAATCCTTAAAACAATGGAATGAAGTAAATAAAACAGCTTCTTGGAGCATTGCAACTTTCTATCGCCTATTTGTTGCTGATGTCCTTCCCACAACATTAAACCAAGTTCTTTATTTAGATATTGACACAATTGTATGTGGCTCTTTAAAGGAGTTGTGGGTTGAGGGATTAGGTGGTAGGGCTATCGGATGGGTGATTGATGGAAAACCGGAACCTAATATGAAACGTTTACATTTGACCAATTACTTTAATGCGGGAGTTTTGTTGATAAATTTAGATTTTTGGAGGAAACATCAAATTCAGAAAAGATGTATGGATTATTTGGCATTACATTGGCAGGATTTGCAATATGTAGATCAAGATGTCATTAATCCAATTTTGCAAGAATATGATTATAAAGAATTGCATCCTAAATATAATGTAATTTCTTATTTCTTTTTGTGCGATTCCTATTATAAAAGATTTATACCACAAAAATATTGGGAGGTCGGACGTGAAGCAATGAGTAATCCTATCATTATTCACTATATTTCTTCTGTTAAACCATGGCATAAAGATTGCGATCATCCTTTGAAAAATGAGTGGTTGAAATATTTGAGACAGACTGAGTGGAGAGATTTGAAAATGACCAATAAGAGAACAGTATTATTGAGACTCAGACTCTTAATAAAAGAATGTGTCAAAGATATTGCACGTTTGATACCTTCAATCAGAGAAGCACATCCTAATCCTAAAAATAGATGGTATTCTGGTTTATGAGAATTGAATATAGAGGGGAAATAATATGGAATTATGCAATCTAATATTTTAGTAGTCTTATCATTTACATCTGAAACAAATTTCTGGTTAGTTAACGAATTGCAGAAAAAGGGAAATCAGGTGTATGTTTTAGTTAATAAGTATGCTCAGTCTGAAGATTTTTTCTCCAAACGTTTTAAAGATGTCGTTCGAAAACGTTTGGCATTTTTTTCTTTGGGTTGGTTAGCACATAAGAAATGTCGTAATTGTGAGAAAGTCATATTTTGGAATTGGGAGTCTGTATTCTTATTCGTAATTAGAGATTATTTAGCTATTAGAGCTTGTAAGGCTGAAATTCTTGCTTTACATCTAATACTGCTTGATACTACACTTCTTAAAAGACTGTTTTGGCTTACTATGTTTTCAATAGTAAAATGGCATCCGAATTTGAAGTTTGCAGTAAATTCGGCGTATGAGATAAATTTATATTCGAAAAAATATAAAATTCCACAATCGAAATTGGTAATATTGCCAGACTCCTATGAATATAAAGACTTGCCGGATAGGGGATTATTAGATAGTGTTATATCAACTCCTAAAACTGTGTTCTGTGGAGGAGCGAGTAGGGATTGGCATACCTATTTTGAGGTAGCTTGCAGATTGCCGGATTATCATTTTATAGCTATTGCTATGCGAAAACAATTCCATGTAGATATGACAATTCCTAATAATGTAGAGCTTTGGTTTGATACGACAACAGAATTCTTCTATTGTAAGCTGTATCAGGCATCACTGGTTTGTTTACCACTTCTTCGTAAAGAAGCTTGTGGCTTGATTGTAGCAACAAAAGCTGCTAAATTGAAGAAACCTCTTGTTGTAACTGATACGCCGAATATGAGAAACTATATTTGTCATAACGAAAATGGAGTATTAGTATCAATGAAGAATGTTGATGAAATTGTTGCTGCGATAAGAGCTATAGAAAAGGAGTCTTTTAGAAATAAATTAATAAATAATATGGCTGTAGATATTGAGGAACATTCCCCCAAGAATTATGCGGCAAATATATTGAAATTGTAATTATATGATACGCGTATTACAGATTTTACATGGTTTGAATCGCGGTGGTATCGAAACGTTCTTAATGAATGTATATCGTCATATAGACAGAAATGCGGTACAATTTGACTTTCTCGTTTCTGTTCATTATGAATGTCATTATACTAAAGAGATTATTTCTTTAGGAGGGCATGTTTATGATATTCCTGCGCGTAGAGAAGGTTTCTTTAAAAGGAAGAAGGCACTGCGCACTTTTTTTAAAGCGCATAAAGAGTATCAAATTATCCATCAACATGCAAGTTCCTTATCTGATATAATGCCTTTAAAAGCGGCTAAAGAAGCAGGAATCCCTATGCGTATAATCCATAGTCATAATACAAAAGAGGGAGGTAGCATATTGCATAAGTATATTCATTGGATTAATCGTTTTTTTGTGCGGAAATATGCTACTGATTTTTATGCTTGTTCAGGTTTAGCTGCAAGATGGATGTACGGATATAGGCAGTATGTGAGCAATGATTATGTGATAATCAGAAATGCCATTGATATATCTGTATTTAGATTTGAAAAGATTACTCGTAAACGGTTGAGACAAGAATTTGGGATTAATGAAAGTCAATTGGTTATTGGAAATATCGGACGCTTTCATCCTCAAAAAAATCATGATTTTCTATTGAATGTTTTTGCAAGAATTCAAAAAAAATGTCCTGATGCTCAGTTGTTATTAGTGGGAGATGGTGTTTTACGTTCTCATATAGAGAAAATGATCCATGATTTAAACATTGAAGCTAATGTGAAATTGCTGGGTGTCAGAACAGATATTCCTCAATTATTATCAATGTTTGATGTTCTATTTATGCCTTCATTATATGAGGGCTTACCAGTCACTATAATCGAAGCTCAGGCTACGGGTTTAACTTGTGTTTTATCTTCTGTGATAACATCAGAAGTGAAGGTGATAGATTCATTAATCTTTAAATCTCTTGAAGATAATGAAGAAGATTGGTGTGATGTTGTAATACAAGCAGCTTGTGTTGGACGTTCTCTTCATGCTGGAAAACTCATTGCTGAAGCAGGATATGATATTGAGAATGTTAGTAAAGAATTGGAAAATATATATACTGTGGGAGTAAATAAATAATAGAAAAGCGAATTGGAAATAGTGGCATTTAATTATAAGAAATTGGTAAGCAGTCAAAAATTGGCTCATAATTGAAATCTCTATCTTCGCTGCGAACAA
>ERZ791875.534-NODE-534-length-39810-cov-3.670809_pt1 | contig 39810 bp, 35 predicted proteins | sample MGYA00510278_ERZ791875 | MGnify/ENA primary metagenome ERZ791875 (study PRJEB30046, sample SAMN00792078) | human gut metagenome | study: EMG produced TPA metagenomics assembly of the A metagenome-wide association study of gut microbiota in type 2...
GCTGACTAAGCCCTTTAATTAAGGATTGCAGTTTCTCAATGATTTTGTTTTGGGTAGCGATTCGAGTATCTATACATTCAAATAGTTTTGCTATTTTCTCTTGTTCTTGAATTGAAGGAATATTAAGACAAACTTTACTTAATCCATCTTGACCTATATTAAAGTGCTGTGCTCCGGCTCCTTTTACGATTATCTTTTTTCGTGCAGTTGGTGAAGCCAAAAGATAACGAAAAAACATAGGATAATAGTTACTTTTACTTTTTCCACGAATAACAAAACCACCAAACACTGCGGGTTTGCTATCCAAATAGACATTGGCTTGACCTACATCTTCTAACGTTTCAGAGCTGCGCTGAAATAAGATATCGCCGTAGTTTACACCATAAGTTTCAATATCGCCATCCACAACTTCAACAGAGGCACGGATATTATCATAACAAATGAATTGGTTATTAAGAATATCCATCACCGAAATGAATTTTGTTCCACGCCCAAATCTTTTGGCATCAGGATTCATTCCATTTTTGAAACTCATAAAATCTGTAAGAGGATAGATTTCCCACTCCCCACTAAATTCCGGAAATCTCAAATGGGGAACATTACCTATTATATTTCTCTAATTATTAGAACCAATTAAATTCAAAATTATGATTCAGAAGACAATTAGAGAAATTTCGGACGCATGGCGAGAGGACAAGCGACCGTATGTGAAACTATCGACATTGGCAGCCTACATGTTGATTCTTGAAAATCACATTTTGCCAAAGTTTGGTGAGAGTAACGAACTTCATGAAAATGATGTACAAGGCTTTGTGCTTGAAAAGTTGGAAGGCGGATTGAGCGTGAAATCTGTTAAGGACATTCTTATTGTCCTGAAGATGGTTATGAAATTCGGAGTGAAAAACGAATGGATGAACTATTACGAATGGGATATTAAGTACCCAACAGACGTTGCTGGTAAAAAGTTGGAGGTCTTGTCCGTGGCAAATCATAAAAAGATTCTGAACTATATTCAGAGCCACTTTTCCTTTCCGGGACTTGGTATCTATATCAGCCTTAGTACCGGTCTGCGTATAGGGGAGATCTGTGCTTTGAAATGGAGCGACATCAATGTATATGATGGAATTCTAACCGTTAACCGGACGATAGAACGCATCTATATCATAGAAGGAGAGAGAAAACATACAGAGCTGGTCATCAACACGCCAAAGACAAAAAACTCTTGCCGTGAAATCCCGATAAACAAAGAATTGCTTACTATGTTAAAGCCTTTGAAAAAAGTAGTTAATGATGACTATTACATTCTTACCAATGACGAGTGTCCGACAGAACCACGTACGTACCGTAACTACTATAAAAGGCTTATGGAGAAACTTGATATTCCCAAGCTGAAGTATCATGGACTCCGTCATAGTTTTGCGACTCGTTGTATAGAGGTCGGTTGTGACTATAAAACAGTCAGCGTATTATTAGGGCATTCCAATATTTCAACTACGTTGGACTTATATGTTCATCCCAATATGGAGCAGAAAAAGCGTTGCATTGCTAAGGTGTTCAAGTCACTGGGTAAATAAAGTTATGTATAGAGCGAGGGAATTAATGCTGTAATTTCTTCGCTCTCAATTGTTCTGTGATTCAGAATTATGTTGTATATTTGAATATCATTTTAGAAAGTAATTATGTTATTTGAGATTATTGTTGATTGTATTATGGCTTTGGGAGCCTTGGCGACAGCTGCAACTTTTATTCTTGTCTTAAGAAATCAGAAAGGAACTCAGCAGCAGATTAATAGCTTGTCGCAAATGGCTGAGATGTACTCACGTCATTATCAATTAGAGCGAATTTAAGCTGGAAGTAACATATATCCCAAAATTCAGATAAGTTTGAAGAATGATACGATGTGGGGATTGAAGATCCAGATTAAAAACAATTCATATCCGGTAGAAGTGTATCGCATTATGATAAATGAGGCTCGTCATCATTTAGATGTAAGGTTAAAACCGAAAAGCGATTATATTCAAATACGGCAAGGAGAAACAAAGACTATTTTGCCCGGAGAATTATGCCGTCAACAGATATACACATTTGATGCATCAATAAGGATATATCTCATAACTCCTTTTGAAGAGGCGTATGAAATAAGATATATAAATACAGACAGGTTAAACTACTATCAGTCAGAACCAGTTCCTATTCTGTATTCCAAAGAAGATCATGAGTCTTCAAAAGTTCAAACTACTCAAGTCAGGCAGTATTCTATACATGGTGGTATCAAAGGAACTATTAAAGATAATTTCCCTGAAGTCGCAAGAGATTTAGAAGACTAATTTAAGCATGAAAATAAAGTCTCAACTGGTAGTAATCTCTATCCGATTGAGACTTTTCGTTTATTTACCTCTATCCAAAAACTTCTGTATTGCTACCGTTATACCAATCCCCGAGACAGCCATAAGAATACAACCAGTAGTAGCCTTCCAAATCAATCCGGAATGCAAAATCTCTGCATTAGCCACTATCATGCACACGAAAAAAGAAGATAGAGCGACTACAATGATAATCAAAATGTAGAATGCCGTATATGGGAGGGGGATGGCATTGTCGGCTTTCTTCATTCTCCGCTCGGCTTCCTTGCATTTGCTCTCAATCTGATCAAGAAAATTGCAGAGAAGCCTTGCTCCAAATTCAACTGCCAACTTATGCATTTCTTCAGAAATGATAGGTTTGCACTCACGTATAGAACCGGACAGATTTTCAACTTCTGTTCTCAGCTTATATACATTGTTATTCAGCCTAGCAAGTTCTTGCACATTGATATCGAGTAAGTGGTTTTCTTCCTCCAGATATTCATTCTTGGGAGTGGATCTTATGGATTCCGCTTCACTCATTTCTGCGGAAAAATCAAATTTCTTCTTCATGCGCTTATCGTTTTAATCCTGTTTTCGGTTTCTTTCCTAAGAACCGGCTGGCGGCACGAGCACATCTGCGCGCCCAGAGCAAGTCGTCTTCGTCCTTATCTCTCCACGGAAGGTCGCTTTGTGAGCCACCGCCACCTCCTCCGGTTGTTACATTGGGGGTATCTATCAGTCCGACAAATATAGCTACAGCCATATCGGTAAGTTCTTGACAGTTGGCAATAAACCTGTAATCAAATTCGTCATTGAAACAATCAAGTACTTTTTCCGGGATATAAAATTTGTAATCCTTACCTTCATGGCTGAGGGTATAGGAAATCATCTCCTGACTATATGTGAGATATTGGGTATAGTCGATAGGAGCAATCTTATGTATCGCTGCCTGTTGAACGGCTTGGGGTGTATTGTTTCTAATGGCAGTAGCTGGCTGATGATGCAGTTTCTCCCATGTCGCAGGAAGTTTCGAGACCATCAGGTTTCTGCCGATTCCCAATTCTGAAGCCTTGTATTTGGTGTTTCCATTCATGAGGGCATATCCACGAAGAATACCTTTCTTGTCCTCTCTTTCATGGACGGTATAACCTTTCCGTATAAGAGCATTCTTGTACTCATCCCATGACCACGATGGCATTGCTTTCAACACCTCCATACAGTCCCGGTTCACTTGTGGAATGTTTCGATTTCTGATTTGTGCCGCTGTTGTCCAGCCACGTTTCTTTGCCACTCGCTCGGCTGCACGTTGCGCCCGAAGATGAATGTTGTGGTCGTTGTTGATATTACCGTTTTCATCCAAACGGCAAACCGCTGCATGAAGGTGGGGAACTTCGCCTTTAGATTCCGTATGAAGCCAAACCGAGTATTTGCTACCCACCAAATTGGTCGGACAGGAACGGACTTGTCCATCCTTGCCGGTAATCACTTGTTTGTCGAACTCCTCGGCGAATTCCTGCCAAAGATTTTGCCAATCTTCGATGTCATAAAATTGGGTATGTTCGGGCGATGGACTCAGCTCGATTCTGATAACGGAATTCTTTATCGGTCGATGTTGGGATAGGGTCAACTGCATGGAGCTCCATATTCCCATAGCGTCCGGTTCTGAGGGCAACAGATTGTCCAATACCCGATAAATCTTTTCCGGATGTTTTTTGTGCTGTGATTCGCCGGTAATGTAACGGATGTCGTTTATACCGTGCGATATGGCTTTGGCTTTCGCAATCATTCTTCTTCGGATTTTGGGTTAGACGGAATTTTATTCTTCTCTTTTACTGCATTCAGGAACTGGCAGACACTTTCGGCTACATTGCCTAATTCTTTCAGCCAACCCACCATAAACGGAATCTGATTGAACATTACCATACGTTGCTTTGTGGACATTCCGTGTAGGGCGGAGGTGTATTTTACGAGGTCTGACCGACAATCGTCCAGATTCTGTAACAATACCGCTTCTTCTTTCGTGAGCCTTGCTTTGGGCTTGAAGTTATACGCACGTGATAATATGTAGTCACTTACAGTCATGCCGCATTGTCCGGCCAGTGATTTTATCTGCTCCTTCTGAGTAGGAGTGACTTTTGCTCCGATGAAGACGTTTCTGGTTTCTTTCGAGGAGTCCGATGTATTTTTAATATCTTCTTTCATTTGAATTATTTTATAATGGTTGAATAGGTGCGAGCTTGCGAGTACCGCACCGGCGAGGGAACTGAGCAGGCGAGAGCGCCAATGTACAACCGTAACGCAGTGAGGTTATACCTTGGCATATCTCGCAACAGTTACCTGTTGATGCTTCACGACAAGCCATATCGGATGCGTATAGTGAACTGGCACTCGGATAGGAAACATAGGATGATACGAGTCTCTAAAAGAGGGGAGAATATGAATATCTCACATGATGTCTTCCTCCGACTTTGCTTTATTCTTATATATATGCCCCAACAATAAAGTAAAGTTGAACTCAATAATGGTATTCTGGATTGAATGCATAATCTTTCCCTTCTTTTATAACCATTTGTTTGTCGCTGAGCAATGTTGCGACCTTTACCGCCTTGTTATAACCGAGTTTTATACCCTGCAATCCGTAACCCTCTTTCAAGCGTTCTATATAATCATCGTAATTGCTGATGTTGCCATTGGCAAAAACGGCATCCAATGCTGGACGATGTACATTTTTTGGAATCTCCTTGTCCGGATCGAACGGTCCTTTGATTGGTCGTCCGGTCTTCTTCTCTTTGGGCAGATAGGACCCTACCGGTTCGGGCATGGCTTCCTCGTTTATGCGGAAAGCGAAAGGTTCAAACTCGCGGTCACGGATATGGACGGCTTCGACCACGCTTACAGTCTTGTCCTCTTTGTCCACTTCGACCTGCATGATGGTTTCCGCTTTGTTGTTGAGTTCCGTGCCGATGTGACCACGGGCATGCTCATCATTCTTGTTCTGATGCAAGACGGTATGGATATGGATTTGCCTGTCATCCGTCCACTGCATGAATTTGGAGATGATGTCGGTGGATTCACTGGAGGAATTGATGTCGTAAAGGAAATCACGAATGCCATCTATGATGACCAATCCCAAATCCGGTATTGTGCCAATGGCCTGTTCGACTATCGCCAGACGTAGTTTAGGGGAAAACTTGCGCAGAGCCAGCATAATCAGATTATCCGGATTCTTGTATTCCGGTAAGTCGGCCAAACGTAAGATGCGTTTCAATACCAGCTGGCAATGATACCGCCCCTGCTCTGTGTCTATGTATAGAATCTTCCGCTTATTTTCGGGAAATGTAGACCGATAATGAAGAACGCTGCTGCCACTCAATGCCGATGCGACAATGGCTGAAACGTTGAAAGTTTTCTTGCTTTTGGCTTTCCCGATGGAAGCACTGAAGTTTCCCAATGTTCCGATAACAGTATCGTCCACCATCAGAACCACCGGGGAGTGTTCGTATGTACTTGTTACGCTTATTGTAGACTCTGCCATGTAAGCGGCCAATTCTTCCGGAGAAAGAATAATAGTGTCTGTCTTTTCCATCGCTACCAGTTTTTAGGGTTCGGTTTACGGCGATGGGAGGCGAGCAAGGATTCATTCTCTTCCTCGAAACTTTGCGGAGCCGGATTCTTCCGGGAAGATTCCAGCCATCTATCCAGTTCGTCACGATAGATGTAGAGATGCTTTCCTTGTTTTATAACCGGAATATCGTCCTTCTTGACCTTGTAATAAAAGGTCGACAACGGCATTTTAAGATAGTTGCAAGCCTCCTGTACGGTCATGGGGACGTGCGTATTCTCTTTGGTTTCGTACTGCTTGGAAAGTTTCTCCGTAAGCAGGTTTTCCATACTTGCGATTCTGTCGCATAGTTCGCCTACCACAGTCGGCAGGTCGTTGAATGTCAGTTGGTCTTTTTCCATATTATGATTGTTTTAATCGTTTAACATGCTGCGAACCAACTCAATGAAACCTTGCAGAACAATACAGACCGGATTAATTATTTCGTCTGCATACTTTTTTTATTGCGAGTCATCATTATCTACATCTAAATGGAAGCGATAGTCGCCTTTATCTGGTACATCAATGGGAATCTGGCTTGAGACATTATCCCGTAAATTAAGTTTAAGATATTCAAGGGTCGCGTTTACGAGTTCGTATGGAAATGATTTCTTGATAAAAATGGCTCTTTTCGCTAAGGGCACTCTCAAGCGTTCACCGACATTCCATGCCAAATGGCGAAGCCCCGGCGACCTCAGCGGATTGTCTATATTGGAACGAATCGGTTTATATGACTCAGGTTGATCGTAAGCCATATACTCTATATTGGCAATGAGGGTGGCAATATCCTCTTTGGAGAGATAGGGGGCAGTTTTGACGGTTACATATTCCCGAATCGCATCCATGATTTCCACTTGCCTTTCAATCTCTTTCTTTTTGAGTTCCACCAATATGGAATCATATTTATTCAAATGAGAATCTTGCGGACAATCAGAGTTTACAGTATCTTGATTCGACTGTTGGGATGGAGAAGACTCTTGTTCAGGCAAATCCATCGGTTGCTTGATGGGCTGCGTTTCAGTAGCATCCATAGATTCTATGATGTTCTCTGATTTTACAATAGGGGTAGATGGCTCGCCAAAAGAGAAGTTGATAGGATTTTTTGTCAGCCATTTATAGAAAAATTTGTGCAGGAGTCCGCATAATATGATAGCTATTACCAGTCCAAGGATGACAGGAGTCGTTATGCGCATGATATTGATGTCATGGCAAAGGAAAAGATAAGTGTCTATAGCCGCATAAATGATAACGGACAGTGCGAGGATAAAACTTATCTTTTTAGTCTGAATTTGTTTTTTATTCGTCATGGTCTGCAAGTGTTTGGAATCGTTTTGCGCTAAAGATATAATCGATATTCCAGATAGTTGCAATAAAAAGAATGATAGTTACCACGTATCATGCTAAATATCACGGTCAGAGTATGATTTTAGGTGAAAAATCATACTCTGACCGCAGAAATCGAGGACAAAGCAGCTGTCAGTCTTGCCGTGTCAGGGTAATTTTCTTGCTGGCTTCACGTTTGTTGGCATCCACGACTTTGATATACCTTTGCGTGGTGGTGATACTCTTGTGCGCCATGATGCTCTGTATGGTGCGGATGTCCGTTCCGGCAGCTGCTTGTAGCGTTGCAAATGTTCTACGATACGAGTGAAATGTTATGTTCTTGGTAATTCCGGCAGAACGAATCCACTCTTTCATCGGTATTTGCGTCCAGCTACGCATAAGCCCCTTGAATACCAAACCTTTCTTTTCAGAACTATAGCCAATCAATCCCAAAGCTTCTTCACTGATGGGAATGATGTCTTCCGCCTTGTTCTTTTGCGTAATGATGTGTACGCATTTCCCTCCGGCAGAATAGTCCACGATGTCTTCCCAACATAGCGAGAGAATGTCACTGATGCGCAAGCTGGTCATACAGGAAAACAGCGATGCCGTTTTCAGAATAGGCTTCTTACAAGGTGTCTCGGCCAATTTGTACAGTTCCTCAACAGACAGGGCCTCTTTCATTACATCTTCTGTCTCTATCTTTTCCAAGAAGTCATTGACATTGGTCTTTATCATCCCATTACGGTAGAGTATTTTCAGGAAACCTCTGAAAGTAGACCAATATCCTGATGCGGAGTTCCGTGTGATACGTCCGTTACGCCTTAGCTTCTTGGCATTCAGCAGATATTCCCGAAACTTGTTACAGAGGTCGATGTCAATCTCTTCAAAGGTGCATTTGCCATGTACGAAGTTATTGAAATGCAGATAGACAAACTCCCATTTCTGGTCATGCTTACGGAGCTGCTTGCGATAATACTCCAGAAAGTCTGCCTTGAGTTTGTACTTGTCAAAGAAGTCATACCGTTCATTGACTACCGACTCGAACCTGCGGCAACGGATGGCTTCGGCTTTCTCGGTCATTACCTCGTTGAAATTCTGTTCACGTTTGTTCCTCGGATTGGCATAGATATAAATACCAAGCGATTCATGACGGATAACTTTCATTGTCTCTTTGTCTCGATACCCCGGATAATAATCCAGATAGAAAGACATCATCCTGCCTTTTAGCGGACGTGTCCTTAATGTCACGGTCTTGCATTCATGCATAATGTTATATTTTTATGGTTATTATTAATTCGTCGGCGAAACTCTATAATGTAGTCATGCAGATTACCTACAGCAGGGATTAATTTTTGAATAATTTACGGATAGCCATAAATTAGACTATTTGCGGGCACCCATTACCCGGTCAAACTCCACTTTCAGGAATCTGACGAACCGTCCGTTCTTCTCCCGGTTGATCTGATGGAATTGCAGAATACCGTAAACCGAATCACGAGAGAGTTTGAATTTCTCCATCGCCTCCTTGACGGTGTAGTATTCCGCCTTGCTCTCCTGTTCGGAACTCTTCGAGAGGTCGAAGTGGAGCTTTGAGTAGAATATCTGCCCATGCTCTTTCTTGGAGGGAATGTTGTTCCGATACACTTGCGAACGGATGGCGACACGTGTCATACCGTACTTCTCCTGAATCTCTTCCGGTGTGTACCATTCAGTAAGGTCGGAATCTACCTCGTATTTGGCAAAGGCAGCATCGATATGTTTCTTGCTGTAATAGTTGAACTGGCGGATTCTCACTTTCGGCACTTTATGTTGCCGAGTGTAAGTCCACACCCATTTGGCGTTGACCTTATATTTTTCCGCAATCTCTTCGGCTGTGTAATACTCGGAGATGTTGAAGTCGTTTTTCGCAACCAGTCGTTCGTAAGGTTTGCTTTTGAGCATTAACTCTATGTCTGCACGCCTTACCAAAGCCATTCTTCCGCTAATTCGGGATGCTCTAAGTTTATCCTCTTTGACTAATTTATAAATGTACTGACGACTCACACCCATCAATCGGGCAGCCTGCGAAAAAGTGAAATATTCTTGTTTCTCCAAACTGGAGCGCAACTCCTGCATTTCCTGAATATGGCGCAGTTCCATTTTGCGCTCCTTGATACGATGTTTGTAACCTCGCTTCGAGCATTGAGGGCTACAATAACAGGTCGTTGTTTTCTGTGCAATGAATGGTTTTCCGCACCATTGACAAATTCTCTTTACTTCCATATTTCTATATCATTTTCTTTGTTTTTTAATTTCCCTTTTTGTCTACACATGTAAACCATTGTCAACACACGTCAACTAATGCGTCACTGTGACATTCGGGCTAACCGTGAATTTGTGTCGCGGTAGAAATATGATAGAAAAATATGGATAAAAACCGTTACTTCCAAATACGGATTGGAAAGTGTTAAAATAGAAAAGTCGCTGAAATACAGCGACTTTGTTCTGAATGGTTATAGTTGGTTATGGCAGATTCTAAGCCATCACTTGCCGATGCACTATGTGAAGTAATTTTTGTAACATGATGACACATAGCGATATATGTAACTATTAAAATGTACTGGTGACAAAATATTGTCACCAATTAGTAAAATAAGAGAAAAGAATATGATAGATTGCACTCGTATTAACATCTGTTTACAGTACAAATATCATCTTTCTTGCTCTTTTTAGTTTTTGGGCAAAAATTGAAGGCTTGTGATGCAAAGTGAAAAAGGTAAAGATAACAGCGCTTGATATTCTGAGTTCTATCATCAGAAACGTAGTTGTTAATATCTTGTTATCTCTTGTTTGATATTTTGCAATAACTAACAACAAAAACCAACTCAGGTCTAATACTATGGTCGCTTTACTACTTTACTTCGGTATTTTAAACTTACTAAAGCAAACTAAATCGAGAATATTTTTAATCGCTTATACAGCTTGATTGCTATTTCCCTTTATAATTAGATGTCTTGTTTTGAACAAATGATTATATAGATCGGTAGACACATAAAGATGTCTACATATCTCTTTAGTTTAGTATCTGAATATAGAGAAAGGTATGTAAAGTAAAGTGGAATCAATCTTTGATTTTGCTGCCGAAAAGAGAGAGAGTATATCCTGTTATAAATCATTGACGATTTCTTCTAACCACGCTTCGTGGATAACCCATTATATTTTTCTTTTCGCCAGCAAGGAGCATTACATACGACACTTCTAAGCCTATGTTAGGCATCGCAATATTATTGTTCCATCTTTGCTTCCGGGCTTGATGAAATTCTGTGTGCAAAGGTATATGTTCTGCTCTCGTCCTTGAAAGTTCAAGCCTAACGGTTACTTGTCGAAATCTCCACCCTTCGGGTTGTATTTGGACAGTAAAACTTTCAAGTCGGTTCAGAACACCTTTTGTGGCACCATAATTTTAATCATTCCCCGAAAGAAGTTGATTCAATGAAAGGGATAAAAAACTTTTGAGTTATGGACAATACAAGAAAATTCGTGAGCTGGGATGTCCCGGAGTTGGACACCCTAAAAGACAGTAAAGCATATCAGCTTCGCCAACGGCTTAATGACGGAGAAAAGCTCAATCGTAGTGAAAAGAATTGGCTGACACAGGCAATGCACAGCAACACCTATGGCAGGCGTTGCGTGAGTGTTATGGGTTGGATGTTTGACTTCTCTGACGTGATACACCTATATTGGGTACGACAAGCAGGACATATAGCTGAATACTATGCAGTGGACAAGACATCACTGAGAACTATCCTTTTTGGTAAGGTAGACAAAATTGTAGAACTTATATAAATCTGATTAAGGAATGGCTAATTATTGCACAAACCTATTCTTTGCTAGTACAGAAAACGAGCACGATTTGAATATGATAGAGAAATATCTCGATGAGCATTTTGAATCCTATATGGAAATGTACGACAACTCAATAGATGGAGAATTTGGCTCACGATGGAGCTATCCAGAAGAAACCATTGATGGGATGATGAAGAACGTTGAGGAACCTGATAAACTCTATATCCGTGTCCTAAGTCACGAACTTCAAGGCGAATATGTTTCTTTTCGCACATTTAGTAATGGTAAATGGAATATTCACTACAAAAGCTAAATGACTATGCGCAGAAATGAAGAACCAAGTGAGATTATTGGTGAGTACTGCACCCTTATTGAGGATTACAAAGGCTACAATGTAGCCGAAGTTGTGGGTGACTATGGTAGCCAACTTGTGGTCAAGGTATCAAGCGGAGCCGAGATTGTGGTATATCGGGATGAAGTAATCCTATTGAACTGAACAGAAACGAAAGCTCATTCAGTTACACCAATTGAGTGAGCCTTTTTTCTTTTCGCCAGTAAAATATTGAATCAGTCAGAACGAATAAAGACATTAGATATGAACGTATTATATTCAGCAGATTTACGTCTGCAAAGCGACAGAGAACTAGCAACATGTGTTTCAGAAAAGACAGCCGAAGTTTGTATTTCTCTGTACAGTCGGCTCCTAACGGGGCGGAAGCCTGGCAATTGATTCCTGGATTGATGCCCGATCTGATCGTCAGTGACTTGATGATGCCCGAAATGGATGGTAATGAGCTGTGTCGTTGGGTAAAAACAGACAAGCGTACCCGAAGCATTCCTTTCATATTGCTTACGGCCAAGCAATCGGTAGAAAACAAAGTGGAGGGACTGACTATCGGTGCGGACGACTACGTAACGAAACCGTTCAATATGGAGGTGCTGATATTACGTATGCGTAAGTTGATTGATCTAAGTAGCAGAAGTAAACTACGCACCCGGATTGATCCGGAACCGAGCGAGATCGTGATTACTTCACTCGATGAAAAGCTGATTGAGAATGCCATTAAATATGTGGAAGTGAATATGTCACGTAGCGACTTGTCTGTAGAGGAGTTGAGCCATCAATTAGGCATGAGTCGGGTACATCTTTATAAGAAACTATTGCAGATTACAGGCAAGACTCCGATTGAATTTATCCGTATCATCCGTCTGAAAAGAGCTGCTCAGCTTTTGCGTGAAAGTCAGCAGAATGTATCGGAGATTGCTTACCAGTTAGGATTTAATAATCCCAAATATTTCAGCAAGTATTTTAAGGATGAATTCGGGGTTTTACCCTCTGTGTATCAGGAAAGAGAAGGCAAATAACAAAAGATACCTATGCCCGAAACATATTCCTGTTTCTAAAATCAAATGAACCCTTTCGATTCAACATCGAAAGGGTTTTTTTTAGATGAAACCCTCTATTTTTACACTCTGACAACAAACTTTAAAAATAGTAATATGAGATTCAAAAACACTTCAGTTTATTTGCTTGCCGGTTTTTTAGTTACGGCATGTGCCGGAAGCGGATATCAAAAAACCGGAAACGGTGTGATTGTGGAAGTTAAGCAACAGCAACCAACCGATGTGCGAAAGGTGCGAATAGAAGTCATGGGCGAAAAACTGATTCATGTATCGGCTACCCCGGAAAGAGATTTTTCAAAAGAACAGAGTCTGATCATTGTTCCAAGGCAGAACAAGACTGATTTCAAGATAGAAGAACAGGGGGACGAGATTGCTGTCAAGACTTCACAGGTTTGTGCCACGGTGTCGAAAACAACCGGTGAGGTTCGTTTCACCGACGCAGCCGGCAAACAGATTCTGGCGGAAGATAGGAGAAGTTTTACCCCGATTGAGGTGGAAGGAACGAAAGGGTATTCCGTACATCAAGTGTTTCAGTCGGCCGACGACGAAGCCTTCTACGGGCTGGGACAACATCAAGCGGATGAATTTAATTATAAAGGAAAAAATGAAGAACTCTTCCAGTATAATACCAAAGTATCTGTTCCTTTCATTGTATCCAATAAGAATTACGGAGTACTTTGGGATAGTTATTCACTGTCCCGTTTCGGTGATTCACGCGACTATTCACAGCTGAACGACGTATTTAAACTTTACGATAAAGAGGGCAAAGAAGGGGCTTTGACCGGAACGTATGTACCGGCTTCCAACGCAAAGGCAGAAACGATTGTGCGTCGGGAAGACTCGTTGTATTTCGAGCATTTAGATCGTGAGGCGCATTTGAGCAAAGTGGTGAATTTGCCTGAAGGTTTTCCTTTTATGGATGCTCAAGTCACTTACGAAGGCGAAATTGAAGCTTCTGAAACGGGCTTATTCCGTTTCCTACTCTATTATGCAGGCTACACAACGGTCTATATCAATCATGAATTGGTAGTGCCTGAACGTTGGCGTACAGCTTGGAATCCCAATAGCTATAAGTTTGCTGTAAATCTGGAAGCCGGCAAGCGTGTGCCGCTGAAAATAGAGTGGACACCGGACGGGGCTGTTTCTTATTGCGGATTGCGTGTCCTAAATCCTGTACCTGCTGAGGAGCAAAATAAGCTGGCTTGGTGGAGTGAAATGAATAATGAGATTGATTATTATTTTGTATATGGTGATGACATGGATGAAGTCATCAGCGGGTATCGTTCGTTGACCGGAAAGTCACAAATCATGCCGAAGTGGGCCATGGGTTATTGGCAGAGCCGTGAACGCTACAAGACGCAAGAGGAAATTGTTGGAGTTTTGAAGGAATTCCGTAAGCGTCAGATTCCTATAGACAATATTGTACAAGATTGGAGTTACTGGCCCGAAAATGCATGGGGCAGTCATGAGTTCGATCCAACACGTTTCCCCGATCCGAAAGGAATGGTGGACTCTATCCATGCCTTGAACGGACGGATTATGATTTCGGTTTGGCCTAAATTCTATACCACTACCGAGCACTATAAAGAATTTGACAAGAAGGGCTGGATGTATCAACAAGCTGTCAAAGACAGCATCCGCGACTGGATTGGTCCCGGTTATATTGGTTCTTTCTACGATGCTTATGCCAAGGACGCACGTAAACTCTTCTGGGAACAATTGAATGAGAAGCTCTTCTCTCTGGGCATTGATGCCTGGTGGATGGATGCCAGCGAACCCAACGTACGCGACTGTACAGACATACAATACCGCAAAGACCTTAGCGGACCTACTGCTCTCGGTCCTTCTGCCAAGTTCTTCAACGCTTATGCTTTGATGAATGCGGAGGCTATCTATGACGGACAGCGCAGTGTAGAACCTGATCAACGTGTGTTTTTGTTAACACGTTCCGGATTTTCCGGCTGTCAGCGTTATTCCACTGCTACCTGGAGTGGTGATATTGCTACTCGCTGGGAAGATATGAAGACTCAGATTTCAGCGGGACTGAATTTCGCGGTCAGCGGTATTCCTTATTGGACCATGGACATTGGTGGTTTCTGCGTAGAAAATCGGTATGTGGCAGGGCAGACAGAATTCGACAAGACCGGTCGTGAAAATGCGGATTATAAGGAATGGAGAGAGCTGAATACGCGTTGGTATCAGTTCGGAGCTTTCTGTCCGCTGTTTCGCGCTCATGGTCAGTATCCGTTCCGGGAAGTGTGGAACATTGCTCCTGAGGGACATCCCGCTTATAACTCTATTCTTTATTATACGAAACTTCGCTATCAGATGATGCCGTATATTTATTCTCTGGCAGGCATGACTTACTTTGAGGATTATACCCTCATGCGCCCGTTGGTTATGGACTTTACGGCCGATGCAAAGGTGAATAATATCAGCGACCAATACATGTTTGGCCCTGCTGTAATGGCGGCTCCGGTTTATGAATATGGTGCACGCAGTCGTGAAATGTATTTCCCTGCTACTTGCGGTTGGTACGATTTCTATTCGGGCAAGTATGTGGCCGGTGGACAGACGCTGACGGTGGATGCTCCTTACGAACAGATGCCGCTCTTTGTGCGGGAAGGTGCCATTATTCCTTACGGTCCGGAGATGCAGTATAGCCATGAGAAACCGGCTTCCGAGATTACGTTGTATGTGTATGCCGGACAAGACGGGGCTTTCACGCTGTATGAAGATGAAGGAGTAAACTATAATTATGAAAAGGGATACTATGCCACTATTCCGTTTAGTTACAACGAAGCTGAAGGAACACTGACCCTTGGTGAACGTACGGGTGAGTTTGCCGGTATGCTGAAAGAACGTACCTTCAATGTAGTGAAAGTCAGCAAAGAAAAGCCGCTACCGTTCGACTTGAAAGCAAAAGGCACGGTGGTGAAATATGAGGGTAAGGCGCAAACGGTAAAATTATAGAAACGCGTTGAGCAAAGGAGTTTTCTCTAAATGCTGAAAATGGAATGTTGAAAATGGGAAATAAATTACTTCTATGTATATCAGGACTGTTGCTTTGGGGGGTAGGTGCTTGCACTTCTCCCCAAGAAACGGTGGATACTCGTCGCACGGATTTCAATGCTGACTGGGTGTTTCGTCTGTGTGATGATACGGCTGCTATTCATCCCGATTATGAGTATGCAGATTGGCGTAAACTCAATCTGCCTCACGATTGGGCCATTGAGGGAGACTTCAGTCAGGACAATCCTTCCGGTACGGGCGGCGGTGCGTTGCCTGGAGGCATTGGCTGGTATCGCAAGACTTTTAAGATTGACAAGGCGGATGAGGGCAAGCGGATACGCATTGATTTTGACGGTGTCTACATGAATTCCACAGTCTATATCAACGGGCATAAGTTAGGCAGTCGTCCTTATGGGTATATTTCGTTCAGTTACGACTTGACTCCGTTTGTGAAATGGGGTATGGAAAATGTGATTGCTGTGCGAGTAGATAATGCAGAACAGCCTAATTCACGCTGGTACTCCGGCTGTGGTATTTATCGGAACGTATGGTTGACCAAACTGAATCCGATACATATAGCCCAGTGGGGTACTTATATAACGGCAGAGGACGTTTCAAAAAACAGTGCTCGCCTGATGATCCGAACCACGCTGCAACAGGAGATTCCTGTCCCAATGCAAGATTCTGTGAAGCAGGCAAACGGTACCTATGCGGTGTTCGATTGGGAAATGATTCCTCTTGCAGAGGTTGTTCTACACTCCCGCCTGATAGATACTGACGGAAATCTTGTGGGAGAAGTAGCATCGGAACTTCAGATAAAAAACGACAGCACGAATGAAGTAGAGCAGGAACTGGTTTTGAAGAATCCGAATCTTTGGAGTGTGGATACACCTTATTTATATAAGGTGGAAAGTTTGCTTAAGGATAAAAATACCGGAAAGATACTCGACGTCTATCATACGCCTTACGGCATTCGTACGTTTCGTTTCGATGCACAGAAAGGGTTTGTTTTGAACGGGAAGCAGATGAAAATTAACGGTGTGTGCATGCATCATGATCTGGGTTGTTTGGGGGCAGCCGTAAATACACGTGCCATCCAGCGTCAGTTGGAAATACTGAAAGAGATGGGCTGTAACGGTATTCGCTGCGCACACAATCCTCCTGCACCGGAGTTGCTTGATCTTTGCGATCAAATGGGATTCATTGTGATGAACGAAACGTTTGATATGTGGCGTAAGAAGAAAACACGTCATGATTATTCCCGCTATTTCAATGAATGGCATGAACGTGATTTAACCGATCTCATCTTGCGCGATCGCAACCATCCTTCCATCTTTATGTGGAGCATTGGCAATGAAGTGTTGGAGCAATGGACAGATGCCAAGGCAGATACACTCACTTTGGAAGAGGCCAATCTGATCTTGAATTTTGGACAGAGTGCAGAAATGCTGGCGAAGGAAGGTGAACTGTCTGTCAACTCTTTGTTGACTCAAAAGTTAGCCAATAGGGTGAAAGCGCTTGATTCGACACGGCTTGTCACAGCGGGTTGCAATGAACCGAATCCCAACAATCATTTGTTTCGCTCGGGAGCACTCGATCTCATTGGTTTTAATTATCACGACGATTGGTTTGCCGGTGTACCCGATAATTTCCCCGGGAAACCGTTTATCGTAGCCGAAAGTGTGTCTGCCCTGATGACGCGTGGCTACTATCGGATGCCAAGTGATTCTATGTTTATCTGGCCTGAACGCTGGGACAAACCGTTTGAGGATGCTTCGTTCTCTTGTTCTTCGTATGACAACTGTCACGTTCCTTGGGGGAATCGTCATGAAGGTACGTTGCGACATGTAAAAAGAAATGATTTTATTAGCGGACAATTTATTTGGACGGGTTTCGATTATATCGGTGAACCTACTCCTTACGGTTGGCCTGCCCGCAGTTCGTATTTTGGAATTGTTGACTTGGCGGGATTCCCGAAAGACGTCTATTATATGTATCAGTCGGAATGGCGTCCTGAAAAGACGGTCTTGCATCTCTTTCCGCACTGGAACTGGACTCCGGGACAGGAGATTGATCTTTGGGCATACTACAATAAGGCCGATGAAGTGGAATTGTTTGTCAATGGCCAATCACAGGGTATACGCACGAAGGAAGGAGATGATTTCCATGTCATGTGGCGTGTGAAGTATGAACCGGGTACGGTCAAAGCTCTCTCGCGCAAGAAGGGGGTAGTGGTAGCCGAACAAGAAATTCACACAGCAGGTGAACCTGCGCAACTACGTCTGACTCCCGATCGTACGAAGATTCAGGCAGATGGCAAAGACTTGAGTTTTGTGACGGTCGAGGTTCTTGATAAAGAGGGTCGACTCTGTCCGAATGCAGACAATGAGGTTACCTTTGCTGTAGAAGGAGTAGGCTTCATTGCCGGAGTGGATAATGGCAATCCCATTTCCATGGAAAGATTCAAGGACAATCATCGCAAGGCTTTCTATGGAAAATGTCTGGTTGTGATACAAAATAACGGTCAATTTGGGAATATTAAGTTGACGGCCACAGCCAAAGGGCTGGCAAAAGCCACAGTAAAAATAAAAACATGAGAACGCTTGTCACTTTCTATCTGCTCTTAGTATCACTGCTGCTTCTTGGGGCTGATGCGCCCATCGATTGTTGGAACCATCGGCTTTATTACACGGCACCTGCTTCTGTTTGGGAAGAGACGCTTCCTTTGGGCAACGGACGTTTGGGCATGATGCCCGATGGCGGTGTTCTTCAGGAACATATTGTCTTGAATGAAATTTCTTTGTGGAGTGGAATGGAAGCGGACTATAGTAATCCGGATGCTTCCGGAAGCCTGCCTGCCATTCGCCAACTCTTGTTTGAAGGGAAGAATCGCGAAGCGCAGGATTTGATGTACCACAGGTTTGTTCCGGACAAGCAGGAAACCGATGCTCGCTATGGTACGTATCAGGTATTAGGTGATTTGAACATTCATTTTGAATATCCCGGCATCCGGCCTTTCGTGCAGGAGGCTCAGTTGAAGAACTATGCTCGTGGACTCAACTTGCGAGATGCAGTGGCTTATACGACTTTTACGTGGGAAGGGGTTGAGTATCGTCGGGAATATTTTGTTTCTCGCGACCAAGATGTGATGCTGGTGCATCTGACTGCCGGAGAGGAAGGGGCCTTGAACTTCTCTGCCCGTCTGAGCCGTACAGAACGTGCTTCGGTGACGGTCAAGGGAAAGACTCTTTGGATGGAAGGGGCTTTGGACAGTGGGAAACCCGGACAAGAGGGGATGAAATATCGTGTTGCGATGCAGCTGATAGCGAATGGTGGAACAGTTGTGGGCAATGCTGAAACGGGCATCAGTCTGAAGAACGGACAGGAGGCTTGGTTGGTATTATCAGCCACTACTTCTTATGCGGCATTGGGCACCGATTTCCCGGGGAACCGGTATGTGGAGGTTTGCGACAGTCTGCTCGATTCCTTCAATGTTCACTTGAACAGTCAATCATCCGTTGTCAAGAATCAAGGGGTAACTGATCCATTATCTCGACACATCGCAGCGCATCGTTCACTTTACGATCGTGTTTCGTTGACTCTGCCTGCCACCTCGGATGATGTTCTGCCTACGGATGAACGGATTCTTCGCTTTGCTCAAAAGGAATCTCCCGCATTGGCTGCTTTATACTATAATTACGGACGCTATTTGCTCATCAGTAGTACTCGCCCGGGTAGTTTACCACCCAATTTACAAGGGCTTTGGGCAAACAGTGTGTTGACTCCCTGGAACGGTGACTATCACACGAATATCAATATTCAAATGAACTACTGGCCTTTGGAGCAAGCCGGACTTTCTGAACTTTACCAACCGCTGACAACGCTGATAGAACGCTTGATTCCTTCTGGAGAAGCTACCGCCCGTACCTTCTACGGTGATAAAGTGGAGGGTTGGGTGCTCCACATGATGACGAACGTATGGAATTACACGGCTCCGGGTGAAGATCCCTCTTGGGGGGCTACCAATACGGGTGGGGCTTGGTTGTGTGCTCATCTATGGGAGCATTATCTTTATACACAAGATCAAGCCTATTTGCGGCGTATTTATCCCATCTTGAAGGGTGCTGCTCAATTTTTTAGTTCTACTATGGTGCAAGAACCTTCGCAGGGTTGGTTGGTAACGGCTCCCGCGTCTTCGCCGGAGAACAGCTTTTATGTGCCGGGCGATCGTGTTACTCCCATCAGCATTTGTATGGGACCTACGATGGATGTCCAGTTGCTTACCGAATTATATACGCATGTCATTACTGCTGCTCGCTTATTGAAGGTTGACGCAGAGGAAGTGGCTACACTGGAAGCAGACCTGAAGAAGTTTCCACCCATGCAAATCAGTCCAAACGGATATTTGCAAGAATGGTTGGAGGATTATGAAGAAGTGGATATTCATCATCGTCATGTCTCTCATTTGTATGGTTTGTATCCGGGAAATCAGTTTTCGCCGGAAAGTACTCCTGATTTGGCAGAGGCCTGTCGGGTGACTTTAAATCGTCGTGGAGATGGGGGCACGGGTTGGAGTCGTGCTTGGAAGATCAACTTTTGGGCTCGTTTAGGAGAGGGCAATCGTGCTTGGAAACTTTTTAAAAACTTGCTATATCCTGCCATTGACCCTCAAACAGGAGAGCATGGCAGTGGAACCTTTCCTAATTTGTTCTGTGCGCATCCACCTTTCCAGATTGATGGAAATTATGGAGGTGCAGCGGGGATAGGTGAGATGCTTTTACAAAGTCATGAAGGATTCATTCATCTGCTTCCCGCACTACCCGATAGTTGGAAGAAGGGAAGTTTTCGTGGAATGCGTGTGCGTGGAGGGGCTATTGTTGATTTGGAGTGGCAGGATGGCAAGGCGATAAAGGCTGTTGTTACTTCAAGGACACCCGGTCGGTTTGTTGTGAAAATGCCGGCAAGCGCTGGTTGTGCAACTATAGAAACACGTGCGGAGAAGCGAGAATGCAGGGATTCAAGAATTAATTTAGATTTAGATGCTGGGGAAAGTGCAGTGATTCTTTTTTAAGATGACTGATAGAAGATGCTTACATATTGTAAAGAAAATAGGGGGGGGTAGAATAATAAATTAGAGGTGTAATTTGGTTAAGTTGTAAATAGTAGATGTTTTAAATCCACTATTTGTCGAGAAACACAATATTTTTATATTATTATTATTGAAATAAAAATAAATGTTTATATTTGCAGCGGGTTTGTATAATAAGACTTCATGCTAAGCGGAAGCATTGATTACAACGCGCTGATAACGTTGGAGATATATCATTAATTATTATATATGAATAAATTAAAAATTGTTGTTTTATCGAGTCTTTTGGGAATAGCAAGTTTCGCCCATGCTCAAAAGATAGCATTGAAGAACAATCTTCTTTACGATGTAACTGCTACGCCTAATCTTGCATTAGAGGCATCTATTGGCAGAAAAACGACTCTCGAGTTAGGAGTGGGTGTAAATCCTTTTACTTTTTCTGACAATAAGAGGTTTAAACATTGGCTGGTTCAGCCTGAACTTCGCTGGTGGCTTTGCGAAAAGTTTAATGGGCATTTCTTCGGTCTGCATCTGCACGGTGCACAGTTCAATGTCGGTGGATGGGATATTCCCGTGGGCCGACTGGATGTGTTTAAAGATCATCGATATGAGGGTTATCTTTATGGAGCCGGGCTTAGCTATGGCTATCAATGGGTACTCAGTCCTCGATGGAACTTTGAGTTGAACCTCGGTGGAGGGTATGCTCGTATTCATTATGACCAATATCCTTGTACCACTTGTGGCACCAAACAAGATAAAGGTAAGAAAAACTACTTTGGCGTGACGAAAGCGGCCATCTCTTTAGTCTATCTCATAAAATGATTGAAAGATGAAATCAAAATACATGTATTTAATGATTACTTGCTTGGCTATGGGGTCAGGAGCTTTTGCTCAATCCAGCCATTTGCAGGGAATAGAAGTGGAAAATCAAAAAGTTTCTGCTAAAGCGGGCAAACTGGATGTTGCGATGGATATTCTATTGGACGGGGTGGAACTAAAATCTAATGATAAAATTATTCTGACTCCTGTTCTGAAGTCTAACACAGAAGAAACGGCTCTGGAACTGCCGGTGGTGATTGTGGCCGGTAAAAAGCGGAACAAAATATTGAAACGGGAGCAAAAGCTGCATAACTTTAATGAACCTGAATCGGGTCTTCAAAGTATTGTACGATATAATCAAGATGAGGCACAGCAGATAGCTTATTCTGCCGAGATTCCCTTGGCACAGTGGATGCGAGATGCTTCCTTGTCTCTTAAAGAAGAGAGAAGTGGTTGTGCTGACTGTAATAAAGATAATAATTCATTGCTTTTGGCTTCGCACGTTTTAGATCCGGAGGCTGCTCCGGCTTACAAGCTGACTTACATTATGCCGAAAACGGAAGTAAAGACATTGAACGACCGTCATACGGCTACTTTCAATTATGTGGTCGATCGTTACGAACTTGTGCGGAACTATAAGAATAACGCTGACAAATTTGAAGAAGTTGATAAAATCATCAATGATATCCAAAACAACCCTGACTTTAAAATCACTGAATTTGAGATAGCGGGTTATGCTTCTCCGGAAGCTACTGTGGAACATAACCGCGTACTGGCAGAGAATAGAGCTAATTCTTTTGCCAATTATCTGGTCTCACGATTTGGTATTGAACGTGATAAATTTAAAGTACAAAGTTTTGGCGAAGACTGGGATGGACTGCGTAAAGCCGTAGTCAGTTCTGCTTTATCTGATAAAGAGGAGGTTTTGAAGATTATTGATAATGTGTCTAATCCGGATGCACGTGATGCGGAGTTGAAGAAGCTCTCAGGAGGAGAAACTTATCGCAAGTTACTACAAGCTTATTATCCATCTCTGCGACGCACTGAATATGTCATTGCTTACAATGTTCGCCCCTTCAATGTGGAAGAAGCGCGTCAAGTTATCAAAACAAATCCTCGTTTATTGAGCCTGAATGAGATGTATCTTGTGGCAGAAAGCTATCCGAAGGAGAGCAAAGAGTTTAAAGAGGTATTTGATATTGCTACAAGTCTTTATCCGGACAGTGACATTGCCATTCTCAACTCTGCCGCTGCCGATGTGGAAAATGGAAATGTAGAGGCAGCCATCGAACGCATGTTGAAAATATCCGGCAATGCTAAGGTTTGGAACAACTTGGGTGTGGGATATGCACGCAAAGGCGATTTGGAGAAAGCGAAAGAATATTTAGAGAAGGCTCTGTCTGAAGGAAGTGCCGAAGCTAAACACAATATCGAGGAGTTAGCAAAAACAAACCGATATCAATGAACCGAATAGTTTTTTAAATTTAATTATTTTATTATGAGAAAGTTACAAAGATTTTTTTTAGCAAGTGTCGTAGCTCTGGGATTGGGCTTGACTGGATGCAGTGACGATGTGTCTGATGCAAATGAACCTGGAGCAAAGGGAACAACCTATGCTAGTTTATCCATTGCATTTCCTAAAACAGCGGTTACAAAGGCTGATTTACCAGGGGATTACAATAAAAATGGAACATGGAAAGGACGTGATGTTGTCGAGAAAATTACCGTCTTTTTGGTGAACGAAAGTTTGGGTACTATTGACTACACGAGTTTTACGGAAGGAGAATTTGAAGGGATTGATACTGAGGGTAAATTGAAGCCTAGTTTGGCTATAAAAGCTACTCCGGGAGAAAAAGTGAAGGCATACGTTGTAATCAATGATGTCAATAATAAAGTAACGGATGCATTGAAAGGTGCTACTCCGTCAGGGTTCTCTGCGGCTTTTTCAGCAGCTGCAACAGCTGTTGCCAGTGAAGTGTCTGCTTACAATGGTAAGAATGATGTTATCTTAATGACGAATGACGTAAAACCTGTGGCTGTTACGCTTGTGCCAGGTGTTACGGAAGAACAGGCAAAAGTAGGTACTGTCAATCTGATTAAGGTGGACGTTCAACGTGTCGTTTCTCGTGCGATTGTAACCGTTAAGACTGACTTTGCAAAAACGATAGATGTTGCGAATGCTAATGGTGTTAAAGGTAGTACAATTACAATTAGGGAGGTTAAGTATGGTGTAGGTCAAAGTAATAAAAATTTCTTTATTCTTCAACCTACGACTTTCGCTACTCCTGATCCTGTTTACTCTTATAAACCAGGTACTGTTGATGCTTCAAAGTTTGATAACTTAGGCTTGTGGAATATGACAGCAGTATCTGAAATCGAAGATAAGGCGAATGCAAAGGTTGTAGCAGCACTGGCTGATGAAAAACCGGGTAAGTTTGTTTTGCCGGTTACACATGCAGCGAAAGATTATGTGAAGGGTAATACAACGTATTTCGAAATTCAGATTGTATTCACTCCGGATAATGTTGATGGAGGTGCTGAATATAAAGCAGGAGATGCTGTTTATTTAGGTAAAAATGATGGTAAATTTTACACTACAAGAGTAAAAGCAGAAGCAAGTGGTCAAAAATCAACTTGTTATAAAGGTACTGGAGGCACCGAAAATGCAGGAGCTATTGCAAAATACATCGTATGGTTGAATCCTGATATAGTTCCCGGTACTGGAGGTACCGCTAAGGCATCTCAATCTCCTACTGTTCGCAACCAAGTGTATCATGTACATATTACTGGATTCAAGAAGATTGGTGTACCCAATAACCCACTGAATCCGGGTATTCCTGTAGATCCGACTAAACCGTACGATCCAGTGACAAATCCAATTGATCCTCTGTATCCTGCTGATCCGAATGATCCTGCAGATCCTTTGAACCCGATTGATCCTACCCATCCTTTGGAAACAGAAGATACTTATCTTTCTGTTGAGATAACCGTGCTTCCTTATACAGTTCACAGTTATGACGTAGATTTAGGTCAGGATTATTAATATTATTTGTTTTTCACTTCTTTACTATTCAGAGGAGGAAGAGCCTTTCTTCCTCCTCCGAATAGTATCTAATTATCAACCAAGAACCTTTTAAAAAAAAGGCAGGAACGATGAGATTACCATACAAGCTATTGATGATGCTATTCGCGTTGGGAACCATTCTATGGAGTTGCAACTCCTTTATTTACGATGATATGAAGGATTGTCCCCAAGGTGTATATGTCAAGTTTTATACGATGACTCCTTGTGAGTCAGACTCAATCTTTATAGGAAGTGTGCCTTCTCTTACGGTATTTGCGTTCGATAAAAAAGGTACATTGGTCACTTTTGTCACTCAAAAAGAGGTGACACTCAGCCGTGAATACGAAATTCTGATGCCTGTGTCCAACGGTAGCTATTCTTTTGTAGCATGGGCAGGCGTAAACGATGCGTTTACCACCACTTCCTTTACCAAGGGTGTGACCACCAAGAAGGATCTGATGCTGACACTGAAATTAGCCGAAGGGTTGGCTCCCAACTTGTCCGCTACACGGGTATGGCAAGGTGAGAGCGAAACGGTATTCTTACCCAACCCCGATGAACAGGGTTCGTTCTACGAACATACGGCTATCAATCTAAAAGAAATAACCAACCGGTTGACGGTGAGCGTGGAGATAGACAGCTCTGTCAAAGAGATCACGCCTCGTGATTTGACTATCTCTGTGTCGTCGGCCAATGGCAACATCAACATAGACGGCACAATGCCGATCACCAACCCACTTCTGACTTATCCAACCATCCAGTCTGCATTGACAGACAATTCTGTGACCTGGAACTTTGCTTTGATGGATCTGAAAACCGGTTATCAAAACCGACTGAAGATAGACTATCCGGCCAAGGAACAGACGCTGTTTGATGGCGATCTTATCGGAAGCATCTTGCTGAATACAATAGACTCTAATATCAACCTGGAATGCGAAAATGATTTCGTCGTGAAATTTGTACTGAAAGATTATTGTGAAACTTGTGGTACGCATTTCTCTTGCGAAATTTATGTCAACAACTGGCGTGTGCACAGCTATGAAACGGAGTTAGGAATTTAGCTTTTAAAAGAGTCAAATGAAACAGAATATAATCAAACTAAGAGCTATACAACTTCTATTCTTCGGCAGCATTCTTTTGGCATTAGCTGGATGTGAATCGAAAGAGGAGGTCGAAACAGACGCACCTTCTGTTTTTTTGTCAGTCACTCGTGCCGCTCATACCGACGGGAATGAATCCATCAATACCGATGCTACTGACTATGAAGACAGGGTGCATGACATGGCTATGCTGGTTTTTGATACTTCTACCGGAAAGAAAGTCTCGGAGTATTACGATAAGAACATCGCCTTTGATGCTAAGTACAATACATTTGTGGTAGAAATGACTCCGGGTACACGCAATTTCTACTTTGTAGCCAATATGCCACTCGATGGGTTGAAGACAATCACCACGGAAGGGGAGATGAAAACCTACATGGATCAGGTGCGTAATCTGGATGCTGATTTGTATCTGGCTGCTACGAAGGACAAAGGTTTTCCTATGTCACGTGTATACCTCAATCAGGTGGTAGCCAAAGGTGGTACGGTGAGTGCTCCGCTTCCTTTCCGCCCGGACGGAGAAGACAAAGTGAAACTGATTCGTACGGCAGCCAAACTGGAAGTGATACTGGTCGGAACAAATCTGAATGTAACCAAGTTGTCTTACCATAATGCCAACCGTGAGTTTCGCTTGAGTGCGAACGGTACGGTTCCTTCAACTTTTTATAACGATTTGACCGGAACGGAATTGACTCTTAAAGGTAATACCTACATGGGATATATGCCTGAAGCAATCATCGAAGGGGCAAAGTGGGAAACAACTCCTTACAAGCCTATCAATTACTTTGTGATTGAAATGGGCGGAAAACGTTATGAGATTCCAATCATCTCTAATGAGACTTCTATTACCGACAACTATGTGAGAAAAGCGAAAGGTGAGGTGGCCGAATTTACTCCCGAGTATACGATTTGGCGCAATCACCATTACAAATATAGAATTAAATATTCTCCTGATATAGAAGTCTTCTATGAGGTGGATAATTGGGATGTCATTAAAAAATCCATGTACATGGGCTACGGATATACGGTGGAGGTAGACGGAGACGGAAGTCTGACGTTGACCAATACGGTAGATGATTGCTTGCCTCATCAAGTCAAACTCACAGCGCTGAATGGAGCTTACTTTGGGACAGACTCAACTAAGAAAGAATGGGTATATGGATTCACCGATAGCACAAATGCCGGTTATGATCCTGCTAAACTGAAAGCGGGCTATGTGGAGACGTCCAACGTTAACACAGATGCGGTCGCTGCCGGGACTGCTTATTTGGAGATATCCTACAATGGAACACCAGTCAAAACCTTTATTAAATGATGAAAAAGTATTTATATTTCATAGTATTGCTTTCGGTTGGGGTTTTCACGGCTTGTTCCGATGATTTGCCTGACACGAATGAACAAGAAGGCCGAAAAATAGAATTACTGTTTTCTATACAGGATTTTACCGTGGATAGAACTGCCACGAGGACTACTCGTGCAACGAACCCTGGAAGTTCGGAAGAGCAACAAATTGATAATGTGTATGTATTCTTGTTTGATGCTTCCGGAAGCAACCCAATCCGCTGTTTCGGTACGCCCGGTGCTTTTACCGGTGGTGACTGGAATGTTGCAGATGGGAAAGTAACTCTTAACCGTAAGCAGGTGGAAGTGGGAGAAAGACAGGTATATATAGTAGCGAATTATAGAGAAGATATGGTATCAAGTTTGGCAGATGTTACGAATTTAAGTGACTTACAAGCTGTTTTTGGGGAAACTTCTTCTCCTTGGTCAAATCAAATTAGTGCTCCGTTTTTACTGTCGGGCAGTGAAACGCATGACTTCACTACTAACTACCAGTTGAAATCTGTTTCCTTGAAGCGTGCGGTTGCCAAACTGGAATTGCGGTTCACACTCGGTGCTGAACATCAGAGTGTACCGGTACTTGAAGAGGGAATGCCGGGAAATACCACTCCTGTGGCTCAATATAAATACAAGTATGTCAACTTTGATAAAAGAACCTACCTGTTTCAACCAACATCCAAGCCTGATAATTTGACCGATTCGGCTGATTGGGTGGATTGGGAGGCTTCCTCTTATACAGTAGATGCTTCCGGAAAAGTAACAGCTTTAAACCTTACGACCTATCTCAATGAAAGAGATGCTGCCGGAACTGCTGTTGAACTTTCTCTTCCGATAGGAGGAGTGGGCAATCTGCCGCCACCGGAATTTGGTAACGAGACTTATAAATTGCAACTCCCTGCTCAAGTGGAACGCAATCATTGGTATATTTACGATATTGAAATAGAATGAATATGAAATACAAATCGCTTTATCTTTCCGTTCTCTTTCTGGCAGTGATGCTTACCGGCTGTCAGAGGGATTTGTTGGATATATCGATCGATGGAGGCACGACGGGCAACATCGGCCGTATCACCTTCACCACGACCCGTGCAGACGGAGTGGTGAGTCTGGCAATTCATGCACCCGCCGAAGAACGTTCGTATCTATGGATTGACCTCAATGCAGATGGTGTGCGGGCTGAAGATGGACAAGAAGATGTAACAAATCTTGATTCTTATCAAGATTATACGCTTGCCAAGGGCGTGAAGAAAATCACTATTTATGGCAACGTTACCTATCTGGGTTGTGCATCCAACCAACTAACGGAAGTGAATGTTTCAGAAGCGCTTGCTCTGGAAAAATTGAACTGTCCGCTCAATCAACTCACTTCGATAGATGTTTCAAAGAATACGGCGTTGACTCATTTAGACTGTTCGGAAAATAAGCTTTCCACGCTGAATGTGTCATCCAATGCAGCACTCTCTTCTCTTTGGTGCTTTAATAATCAACTTTCTTCTTTGGATGTGTCAGGCAATCAGAATTTGACTTTCCTAGATTGTTCGGGTAACAAGCTGACTTCTCTGGATGTATCAAGCAACACTGAATTGATTCGTTTGCTATGTTACAACAATGCTCTTACTGCCCTTGACCTTTCAAAAAATGATTGGTTAAATCGGTTGTGGCTGTTTGGAAACGCTTTTGATGAGAAGAACATCGATTTGTTGATTCAGACTCTCAAGGAAAGCTCCGGAGGTGAACTTTGGTTGTCTACTAAGACACCGAATCGTGAATGGAGTGACCTCATTACCGCCAAAGGATGGACGCTTAAATAAAGGATAAAGATTGAATCAATCTAATAATTAATCGGAATGAAAAGATATATAGCAGCCATATGAAAACGAAAAAAAGAATATTTTTCACCTTCTTATTCTTTCTCTTATATGTTGTAGTACCATTAGAAAGAATTCAAGCTCAGTCTGAATCAGGAGAATGCGATCGTGAAATAGCAACAAAAGGCAATGAGAACTCATTGATATTAGAGCCTAACAAAACTTTTTGTATTACTGGTGATTTAGTGTATAGTGATATTTCCTGGGCAGATGGAGCAACATTACGTGTGACTCCAGGTAAAACATTGACTATCCAGAATAATATGGCTAATAATACTAATAATATCAGCTTGACTATAGAATTGTATGGAACACTAATCATGGGAAACCCTGAGTTTAATCCTAATTTAACACTCAATATCTACTCCGGGGGCAAGTTTCAAACAAACGGTAATGCTACTTTTAGAGGAAATAAAGTCACTATAAATAATGAAGGAAATTTTGATGTCAAGGTTTTAGACTTGAATGGTAATAACTCTAATGTGTTAATTCAGAATGGTCCAAAAGCTGAGTTTCTAATAAGAGAAAACTTGAATGTCGGAAGTTCATCGACTTTATTCTTACAAAACCAAGGAAAGTTAGAAATTCGGTCCCAATTTGGATTATCTCCTACGAGTGTGTATTCTAATTGCGGCAATATCACTACTAAAGGCTTTAATCTTCAGAAAGGAAAAGTCTTTAATACAGGAGTAATGGTTATAGAAGAAAATTTAGATGGAGAAGGTCTGATTGAGAACTATGGACAGATCACTCTTTCGAAAATACAAGGTAGTAGAAAGACTTTTATAAACCACGGAAAAGTAGAGGTTACTTCAAACAATGTTGTGGATATGACTATTAAGGGTCCTAAAGATCCAGGTATCTATGGAGAGTTTAGCTGGAAAGGGCAAGTAAATGGATTGAATCAGCTTTATGTTGACGGTAATCAAATATTCAAAAATACTGAAGGAGAATCAAGTCTGAATGGAATGCTTTCAAATCTTTCTGCTTTGAAACCTGACTCCCAATCGTCAATTGTATGGGGAGAATGTGAGGGATGTACAGTTATTTTCACTGGTGAAGGATGTTTTGATCCTGAAACAGGAGAACAAGAGCCGGGACCGAATCCGGATCCGACTAACTATTGGATCGGAGGTGATGATCCTGAAGGTAATGATTGGAATAAAGAAGAAAATTGGACGGGCAAGAAGATTCCTCTTGAAGGAGAAAATATTGAGTTTGCTACAATTACTAATAATAACGGCAAACCAGCGGTGAATGATTTGTATTTAGACCACGATCGCATCATTGGTGACTTGATTAATGACTCCGATAAGGACTTATGGGTAACCACCGGAAATTCACTTGTCATCAACGGTGAAGTGAAGGATAATAATGCTACCGGAGGTACCATTGTTGTCAAAGCAGATCCTGAGAATAAAGAAACAAACGGTACCTTGATTTTTAAAGATCCTGCTAAAAATAAAAATGTAACGGCTACAGTAGAATTCTATAATAAGGCGTATGAATGTGCCGATTGTGGCTTTTATCGGAAATCCTGGCAATATTTCGGTATTCCGGTGAAAAATGCACTCTTCCCAACGGAAGATGTACCCGGCGATGAAACCGTGAATCAGTGGATCGAACCTTTTAATGGTAACAAATGGCAACCGGCTCCTTATGCTCCGGATGCGGAACTACAAGCTTTTAAAGGATACGAAATGACCAACAGTTCCACTACGCTTCCTTCGGAGGTATACAAGTTTACCGGAATCCTGGCTGTGGGCGACGCAACGGTATCGCTAACGAAAACATCGAATGTGAATCATTCCGGAGTAAATCTGGTAGGTAATTCTTATACGGCAGCTATTCCTATCGCTACGGGTTTGTCATTTACACCGGCTATCACCGATCGATCGGTCTATCTGTTCAATACCGGTACACGCGATCAGTGGAAAAAACTGAATGGTGCTACAACTGCTGGTCTTGCTTCCGGGCAATATCTTAATGTTCCTATTCATTTGGCTGGTTCAGGAGACCTTCCTGCTGTCATCCCTTCGATGCACGCTTTCCTTATCCAGGCGGATCAAGCTACGAGCTTGCAAATTAGTTATGATAAGCTGGTGAAAAATGAATTGGTGAAAGATGCGGCCGGTAATGAGATAGCCACACGTTCAACATCTCAAAAGCTACCTTATCTTATGGTGGATGTGATAGGCGAAGGTTCTGTCGATCGGGTTCGAGTTTTCCGTGCAAAGAATACAACTGCCGGTTTTGATAGTGGATGGGATGGTCGCAAGTGGATGGAAGAGGGAATTGCTCAACTGTATGTGGCTACTCCGGATCAGGACGCTCTGCAAGTCTCTACGGTTCCTGATTTTAATTCTATCGTATTGGGCTTTATTCCTGCGGTTGACGGAGAATATCAGTTAGATCTGTCTTGGTCAGAAGAACTGAAAGGTGGGGCGTTGTACCTCAATGACTTGCTTACAGGAGTTCAAAAGCGTATTGCTAAAGGTGGGACTTATGTGTTTCATGCAAAAAAGGGTGATTCTGTCAATCGCTTTAGCTTATCATACACAGAGAATACCCATTCTTTCTCGGAGGAAGAAAACCTGATTGAAGTGACTTCTACGGCTGATGGACAAATGAAGGTGAAGAATGAAAGTGGAAGCTCTTGCATGCTGTTTATCTCGACTGAAAATGGTACTTTCCTTCAACGGGTGGAAGTGGCATCTCGCGAAAGCAAAACTGTGGAGGATCTACCGGCAGGCGTCTATGTTGTGCGTTTACAGAATGCACAAGTAAATGATGTACGAAAAGTGATTGTAAAGAACAACTAAAAATACTGGTTTCTGTTTTAAATTGGTCTATGGATAAAACGAGTTAAGGGCTATGCAATATCCTTGATGATCTTTTATTGATAGGAGAAAGGAGGTTATCGTTGAGATAATCTCTTTTTTTTGTTTTTACGGTTCGGCTTCTTCTTTCAAAGCCATTATTAAATGCAATCTTGCCCAAGAAGTGATAAAAAGAATTATTTTTGCTGCATAAAACGAATTTAGTGTATGAACCGCATTTTTCTTTTTTTGAAACGTCCGTTTATATGGATGCTCCGTTTCCGCCATCGGTGTGGATATGGAGTGCATTCTCCTTTTGCTTTTAATCTCATTACTCAGGTGATTTATGAGAGTACACCTTATTATAAGTATAAGGATTTAGAAAAAGAAGAGAAAAAACTGGCACTTGAAAAAGACAAGAACTGGAAGTATGAATCCAAAAAGAGAAAGCATCTTTTGTTCCGATTGGTGAACTATACTCAACCGAATACGATTGTCGATATAGGTAGGCTGGCTGCTTCTTCTCTTTACTTGAAAGCCGGAAGAGAAGGAGCCGACTATGTAGCGGCTTCCAGCCTTTCGGAATTGTTTCTTGAAGCGGATGTTCCCGTGGATTTTCTCTACTTACATCATTATCGCCAGCCTAAACTCATGGAAGAAGCTTTTCATCTCTGTCTGGCCCGTATCACTGATCAATCGATTTTTGTCATAGAAGGGATTCGTTATACGCCGGAGATGTTCGCCCTTTGGAAACGCATGAGGCAAGATGAAAAGGCGGGCGTTTCGTTTGACCTTTATGATCTTGGCATTCTTTTCTTTGATAAAACGAAAATAAAACAAGACTATGTGGTCAACTTTTGATTATCTTTAGGCGTTTATACACTATAAATGCACTCTTTATGAAAATATATACCAAAACCGGAGATAAGGGAACTACCTCTCTTGTAGGAGGTACCCGCGTATCTAAAACCCATATTCGCTTGGAAGCGTATGGCACAGTAGATGAATTGAATTCCAACTTAGGATTGTTGATAACCTATCTGTCTGATGAGCGGGAGAGGAATTTCCTGCAACAAGTACAACATAAGCTTTTTGCAGTCGGTTCTCATCTGGCTACTGATCAGGAAAAGACTACACTGCGTGAAGCAAGTATCATCACCCCTGCACTGGTAGAGGCCATAGAACGGGAGATTGATTATATGGATACCCTTCTTTCTCCACTTTCTTCATTTATACTTCCCGGAGGAAGTCGCGGAGCAGCCGTTTGTCATATTTGCCGAACGGTTTGCCGACGTGCCGAACGTCGGATTCTTGCTCTGGCCGAACAAGTGGAAATATCCTCAGAATTATTGGCTTATATCAATCGTTTGTCTGATTATTTATTCGTTCTTTCACGGAAAATCAATAAGGATGAGACAAAAAACGAAATATTTTGGAATAATAGTTGCCAGTGAAATAATTTGTTATACTTTTGCCGAAAATATAAAAGTAAGACATAAATATTCACAATTTTAATACTTATAAGACATGTATTGGACATTGGAATTAGCATCGAAGTTGGAAGATGCTCCTTGGCCGGCAACTAAGGACGAATTGATTGATTATGCCATGCGCTCGGGTGCTCCGCTCGAAGTGATTGAAAATTTGCAGGAAATGGAAGATGAAGGCGAAATTTATGAAAGTATTGAAGATATTTGGCCTGATTACCCCAGTAAAGAGGATTTCTTTTTTAACGAGGAGGAGTATTAGTGCAAACTAAATGAGTAAAAAGCCTTGAAAGATAGGCGAAAAACCAATAGAATGGGCGATTTTTGAATCGCCCATTTTTTATTCTATTCTTTTTTACAGTAGTATTTGGGCAGAGAACGATTCTATGTTATATTTGTAATTATTCTCGAACTCTTTTTAAATTACACGTACTTATGACCGATATAAAGAAAGATACAACACGACGGTTACTTGAACTGAAAGAGCGACATTTGCCTGAAACTTGCCGTGAAAGTGTGAACTCGCTTCTAAAAGCTATTTACGGCTATGATCAATTCCGTGATCTTGAAATTTATGATGATTTATTCAAGGGGAATGACAAACTCTGCATCTCTCAAGGACAACTGATAGAGAATGTCATTCTGGAAGCAGAGAAAGCGCATAACGGAGAAATGCAGGTAGATAATATTTTATTGACTGCTCCTACCGGATCTGGGAAATCGTTGCTGTTTCAGCTTCCTGCCATCTATCTGGGACAAGAATATAATCTGCTGACGATTGTGGTTTCTCCTTTGAAAGCACTGATTGTCGATCAGGTGGAGAGCTTGCAAGAGTTGGGTTATACACGTGTAGCATACGCTTCTTCCGATCTCTCTCCGGAACAGAAAACAGAGGTGTATCGCCAGGTGAGGAAAGGAGAGATTGATTTGTTTTATCTGTCGCCCGAGTTGCTTCTTTCTTATGATATCAAACATTTTGTGGGCGATCGTCATATTGGTTTGGTTGTTGTAGACGAAGCACATACCGTTACTACTTGGGGGAAGGAGTTTCGTGTGGATTACTGGTTCCTGGGGCGTTATCTTCGTGCGTTGAAGCAGAACCTCGGTTATTCTTTTCCTTTATTTGCGTTGACTGCTACGGCTGTTTGGAATCCGAAAGGAGGCAATGATATGGTGTTTGAAACCATTCGCTCCTTACAGATGGATCCTTGTGTGCTTTATGTAGGAACAGTGAAACGTCCCAATATTGGCTTTGATATCCGCCAGATGGAGATCGAGGAGGGAGAGACTTATGATAAAGCCAAACAACGTGTGGTGGCTGCCCGAATTGAGGATTTCCTAGATGGACATAAAACCTTGCTGTATTATCCTTTTGCCGGAGGCATTGACATGCGTCTGAAGACGTGGGTTAAACCGGCTAACTGGCATTTGGTTGCTTCCTACTATGGTAAGAAGGACAAGATACAGAAGGCAACCATTATGCAGGAGTTCAGAGAGGGTACCAAGCAGCTGATTGTGGCCACAAAAGCTTTTGGTATGGGGGTAGACATCAGTGATATCGATCGGGTATATCACGTGGCTCCGTCGAGTACATTCGTCGATTATATTCAAGAGATTGGACGTGCGGCCCGTGATGCGGAAATTCAAGGTTTATCGGTCACTGATTATCACGAGCGGGATTTTTATTATATGAAGCGTTTGCATCAGTCAGGTAGCATTGCCCAAGAGCAATTGGTACTTATCTTGCGGAAGTTGATAGAAGTTTATCGGATGAAGGGTAACAAAGCGGATATTATGGTCTCTCTGTCTGATTTTGAATTCGTGGTGAAGTTGCCGCGGACAAAAAACAAGTTGGAATACGAAGCAGAATTGGGACAATTGATTAAAACAGCTCTGTTATGGTTGGAAGATGATTTGGCACAACGATATGGGAAACACTTGTTGGAAGTAAGCCCTAAGAATTTATTGACCGAAGGGTTTATACAAGACAAAACCGGTGATGCTTTTGCTCGAGAATATCAAAACTATCTGACTCCTGTGGAAGGCGAAGAAGGAGTCTATAAAGCCCGCCTGGAAGATCTTTGGGAAGAACGTTTCTCGGAATTGGGATACAAAGAGTTTAAGCAGAAGTTGAATAACGGAACGTTGCGGGAAGGCTCGCGTGCCGTGGCCGTAGGGAAACATGAAGTACTGTTGAAAAAAGATGCTACGGCAATACGCGAACGTATGGATGCTTTGTTTCACGATTTGACTGCCATGTTGAAGGCGGCTCTGATCAAACGCAAAGGCAAATTTGAGGAAGAAGAGTTGCGTGCGGTCTTTGCCGAACATGATATGGATGTGCGGTCGGCCAAACGCTTCATCGGTTCTTTACTGGAAAGCCGTACGGAAGAAGGACGTAGCGTGAGTTACATCAGCAGTGCGAAGAAGAAAGATTCGAATGAACTTTCATTTACGGTGACGCGAGGTTTTGATTTACTCTTGTCTCGTTATCAAAAACTCTTTGCACAACGCATCATCGGCAATGCAGGAGATAGACGAACGTTCTTTTGTACACCTTTCTCAGACTTGAACATGCTGTTAAATCTGCTTTCCATGCTCGACTGTCTATCGTTCAGCGTGGAAGGTGGTGGTAGCCCTTGTGTCTTTATTCGCTTTCATGAGCCTGACACTCTGGAGAAACTGGCTTTTTCGGATGATTATCACAATCTTATTTTGGATACGAACGAGCAGATCTTCCAGGAACAGATTGATCTGTTTACTTTCTTCTTCGGTACGGATAAACTGACGGATGAACAGCGCTGGGATTTTGTAGAAGATTACTTCACAGGTATGGGCGTGGAGGAACTGACAAAGAAATTTGGGTAATAAAAAAGAGGAAGCACGGAACGTGAGAATCCCAATGGGGTTTAAACGTGCCGTCTTTCCAAGAACTGCTGTAAGACACGTGCATGGTTGTGTACGGGTTCTTTGGAAGCATACAGTAAGGTCACTGTGTCGTAGGGTTGAATCTTTTGTAGGAACTGTTCTACGGCTTCCGAATGCTCCAATTCTTTCTGATACATGGCAGCAAACCCCTCCCAATGTGCAGGTTGATCTTCGTGAAACCACTTTCTTAACGACGGTGAAGGGGTAATCTCTTTTTCCCAAGCATCGTATTTCAAGAATTCTTTCTTTAAGCCACGAGGCCACAGGCGATCTACCAATACCCGGTATCCGTCTGTGGCATCAGGATCTTCATATACGCGTTTGATTCTGATTTGCTTCATGGCTGTTCTTTCATCTCCGCCTCCAATTGAATGGTACGCGGAAAAACGATATTGTTTTCCAAGTGGATATGCTGGTGGAGGGCTGCCTCAAAGTTTTTCAACTGTTGGAGTACCAAACGGTAGCTATTGCAAGCATCTTCAGGCGGAGTATATCCATTGGTTAGTTTATCTATGTTCCGATAGCGTTCGCCTTCTACGTCATGTTCTTCCATCATCACTGTTATGGCGGCTTTGGCACTTCCACCTTTACATTCGGGAATATCGGTGTTTTCTAATTTAGCTTTTGCCTTTTCGAGTAGCAGGAATGGAACGATGTTGGAGATGATAATACATGGTGGTTTTCTTCATTTTCATGAATTCACAAGCTTCATCAATATTCATTGGAGTATGATCTGAAGAACTGGAATTTCCTTTTTTGATTTCATCATGTAATCCACTTACACTAAGTTGCAAGTCTGAAATCATATCCATTACTTGTTTTACTGCCTTTGGAAGGTCATTGAATGATATTTGTTCTGTTGTCATTTATATAATTATTATGAATTACTGATGCAAAGGTCTACAATGATTTAATGCTGATTTAGCTGATACATGATTAACTTATATGTAAGTATCAGTAAGGATGATAATTACTCTTTTTCATTATCTTCGTCTGAACTCAAACGTATTTTATTGGCTGCTTCTCTTGTTTTTGGAGATGCATGGGCTACATATATCTGTGTGGTTGAAACATTCTTATGTGCTAGCAAATGTTGCACAGTATAAATATCAGTACCTAACTCCATCTGTAATGAAGCATAGGTATGGCGGAAACAATGAAAAGTAATGTGCTTAGTAATACCAGATTCCTTTAACCATATTCGCATATCTTTGTTACTCATTTCTTTAGTGAAGCCCTCAAATACTCTATGATTTGTTTCAGGTAGAATTAACTGATAAGCTTCATCACTTATAGGTACAGTGGTTTGTACATTCGTTTTCTGACAGATGAATTGTATATATCTGCCACCATCAGCGTATTTTCTAACATTCTCCCATCTTAGATTGATGATATCGCTTCGCCTTAATCCTGTAAGACAAGAGAAAATAACGGCTTTCTTCATTATGGGGATGGGGCATGGTGTGTGATAAAGACTTCGCACTTCTTCAATTGTCAAACTTTCCTTAACTGTTGGAACCCACTTTATATAATCCAAGAAATCGACAATTTTTTCATTGATGCGTCTATCTCTATAAGCAAGATTGAGTGCGTTCCTGAAGATTATCCAGTAATCGGCAGCAGAATTGCGATTAAGTGGTTTGCCTGTGGATAAGCTTTTCGCATCCATGAGGTATTCCATGAATTTTCGGCAGAATTCAACACTTAATTCATCAAAACTACATTTGCCATGAGAAAACTTCTCGAAGTGCTTATATGACGAAAGCCATTTAGCGTGCTTTGTCTTTGATAAATCATCAAAGTAATCTAAGAAGCTTTCTTTAGTACGATCTTTACTAAAGAAATTATATTTTTCATTTATAATCTCAGTAAAGATATTGCATCTGATAGCTTCGGCCTTTTCCAACATAGTGGCATTGTAGTCTTTTTGGAGCTGGTCTTTAGGTTCGGCATAAATATAGATGCCTAACGAACGACGACGAATCAATTCCATCGTCTTTGGGTCTCTGTATCCTGGATAAAACTCAAGAAACAGAGATAGCGTGCCGTTGCGCCTCGGTCGTTGTCTTAGTGTTACTGTCTTACAATACTGCATAATATTTTGTTTATGAATTATTATTTTAGGGTGCAAAAGTCCGAAATGATACTATACTGACTATCACGCAAGGAAATCATTTTACGATTAAGTCTCATTAAGTGGTGGCATTTCGTCTTTAGTGGCTCTTTCAACCATAAATTGGTCTATTTCTGATTTTAGCAGATATACTTGCTGACCACATCTTGCTTTTGTAACTTTCTTCTTGTTAGAGTAGTAGAATACCATATCTTTGCTCAAACCGTATTTATCCATTACTTCTTGAACTGAATAGTAGTTTTCCTTACCTTTGAAGTCCAAATGCTTCACCTTGTCTATGTGCGTCTTTGAATAGAATATCTTACCGAACTCTACTTTTGAAGGTATGTTGTGTCGATGGGTGAATGAACGCCGGGCTACCGGGGTCATGTCATATTGTTTTTCCAATTCCTCTGGAGTAATCCATTCTTTTACTCCATCTTGAAGCTGTGTAGCCCCAAAAAGAGCAAGGGCACTGGGTATCTCAAAGAAGTTGAATCCTCCCAATGATATTTTGGGGATCCTTGCTTCTCTGGTTATTTTCTGCACATGTCTGACGTTTATGGAGTATTTCTTACTTATGTCTTCTGTTGAGAAATACCCATCAGGTGTATCTGGAACTTTGGCTTTATCAGTTTTGGTTCGGGGGATAAGTTTTGGCTTGTTCTCAAAATTGAACCTTCCTGTCTCAGGGTCTCGTTCTACGTTTGCGAACTTTCCTTTGATTACAATCTCATCAAACTCAGATCTGAATATCATGGTGAACTTTCCACGCTTCTCCGTCTTTATATTCTCATGACGTATATGATAACTAATTTGGTCCATGCTGAGACCGTACTTTTCTTTTATTTCATCGTAACTGTACCAGTTAGCATCTACATCTTCACCTTTTCGCTTATAATTGTCGATATGGACTTTAGAGTAATAAACCAATTTCCCACGATTAATGCGAGGGATGTTATTCCTATAGACGAAGGTAAGGACATTGGGCTTCGACATATTGAATTTCTCCATGATCTGCTGGGTGGTGTAATAGTTGGCCAAGTCGATTTCTTCAATCAACTCAGCAAAATGAGCATCAACATAAGCTTTCTTAAAGAAGGTATTACGTCCTTCATAGACCTTAGGAATGTTGAAACGTTCACAACGAGCTAAAATAGCCTTGCGCCTAATATGATATTTCTCTGAGATTTCACTGGTAGTGTAGTATTCTGAATCTTCTTTCTTCTTGCTAAACGATGGACGTTTCTTATAATCAGGAGCATTGTCAAAAGCCTTCTCGATATCAGACTTTCTAATAATAGTCAAACCTCTAAATTGAACAGCTTTGATAGTCCCGGCAAGTGCATACCTATATATGGTAGCACGACTAACCCCAAGCAGTATTGCTGCTTGAGCAGGGCTTAGAAATTCGGCAGGAGCGGCAGTTGTCTCCTGTGACAGTTCTATGTCATTCTGGAGCTCTTGATACTCTTTCTCAAGGTTCTTTTTTTTACCAACTCTTGTTGCCTTTGCGTTGCACGCTTTGGAACAGTACAGCGTTGCCATTCTGTGCGCAACGAACTGAACTCCACAACACTTACAATGCTTGATGATGTTCATATGAGGTATCTATTTAAGTCTACACTTTTGTCTCATAGCGTCTCATAGCGTCTCACAGCGTCTCACG